>Ga0105044_10000573_pt1 | contig 45381 bp, 33 predicted proteins | sample MAT01_FD_78092 | JGI IMG/M metagenome (GOLD analysis project Ga0105044, IMG submission 78092) | Freshwater microbial communities from Lake Fryxell liftoff mats and glacier meltwater in Antarctica - MAT-01 | ecosystem: Environmental > Aquatic > Freshwater > Ice > Liftoff microbial mat | place...
CTCGACTTCCTTGTTGAAGCGAATTCGCACCTCGAAAGCGGCCTCGTCATCGCTCAGCTTGCGACCTTGCAGAACGACCTGGGCCACCATCACGACGCTGCGAAGAGCCTCGACCGCTACGCGGATCTGTCGCCGATGATGGAGCCGGAAGTGCGGAAGTGGCTCGACGCCCGCCGTGCAGACACCTGCTATTTCCTGGGCGACGCCGAGAACTCGCAGGTCCATGCTCGGGCCGTGGGTGAGGAGTTCTTCACGGAGTTCGCCAATCGGCTCGCGACGACGCCGACGATCGATCGCCTGGTGCTGCCGGTGGACCTGTCGTACGAGCGCACGCCTCCCACGGTGCCGGAGCTGCTCACACGTTTCTGGAACCAGCCTTACCCCCCGGCCCCGGAGGATCACGAGCCCGCACCGGACGGCTTGCCGGACGCCTCGGAGCGGCAGCGATTGGAGGCGGCCGGCTGGGTCGCACGCGAATTCCTGCTCACAGTCGAGGCGGCTCACTCCCTCGCGGAGCGCGGTGTGCCCATCGCGGTCTCGCTCGTCGAAGGCGGGTTCAGCCAGGCTCGGCTCGTGATCGGTGCCGATCGACGCCGCCAGACAGTCTTCTTCGCCGACGGCGCCGAACGGCACCCGGCCGAGGCTCCCCATGAATCGCTGCGAAAGCGGTACCATGCCTTCGGCCCGCGAGCCCTCGCCATGGTGCCCTCGACCGAGGCGAGTCGACTGGCGAATCTCGAACTCCCCGAGGCTGCGGAATACGACCGGCTCTACGCGGTTGAAAAGCCGCTGCTCGACAACCGTCGGGAAGCCGCGCTCCTGGCTTATGCCACGATGAAGACGGTTTCCCCGGAGCATCGCCTCACGAAGTTCGCAGCGATCGCCCTGGCCCGCCACGATGCCCATCCGGTGAAGCTACTGGACGCGCTCGACGACCTGCTCACGCTCTTCCCGCATGAGCCCTCGCTGGTGCTCTCGCGGACATCGGTGCTGCGGGAACTGAACCGCATGGAGGAACGCCAGGCCGCCCTCGAAGTCGAGTCGTGGAAAACCGACGCGGACCCGACGCTGATGCAGTCGCTGGCGCAGATGCTGCTGCCTCTGCCGAATCGCCAGCGTGATGCGTCCCGGTTGCTTCGTCGTTCGCTAAGGCTGCGGCCGATGTCCGCGGCTGCGTTCTACCTCCTGGGCACCCAGCACTGGGAGAAGCGGGAACTGACCGACGCCGTTGAACTCTACCGCTTCGCCTGTGGTCTCGACGAGAACGAGGACCAGTTCGCCGATGCGTATGCCCGGGCGGCGAAGCATGTGGATCAGGTGCCCGAAGCCCTGCGTCTCTTCCAGCAGCGAGCGGGACGCGCGGAGGTTCCTTCGCCTGCCGCCACTCGAGCGCTCTACTACGCACTGCTTGATCGCGAGGAACCCGAGCAGGCGGCCGCGGCCCTGAACCAGGCGATTCACAAGCTCAGCGAGATCAAGAAGAAGCCGCGAGATGGCACGGACCCGGCGGCGGCCCACGCGGAACTCCTGATCTTCCGCGCCGAGTGCGCCGCCGCCAAGGGCCAGTGGGACGACTCCGAGCGGGATCTTAATACGGCCCAAGACCTCGCCTCGCCCGCAGCCTGGAACCGCGCCGCGGCCCGCCTCGCCCGCCTCAAGCCGGACTTCGCCGCGGCCGCCCTGCACCTGCTCGAGGTGATTCGCATCGAGCCGCTCTCGATCGAATCGCACCGGTCGCTCGTCGCCTTACTCCTGGATACGGAAGGCCGCACCGCCGCCCGGGCTCATCTCGGCCAGGCCTGCCAGCAGCACCCGCACCACTATCCCTTGCTGAAGCTGCGAGCCGAGTTCCTGTCCACCGATGCGGACGCCGATCCCGATCGCGCCGTGCAGGACATCCTTGATGACTGCCCTCGCGATGCCTGGGCCCACCGCCAGCGCGCCCTGATTCTCGCCGATCGGCGACGCCATGCGGAAGCTCTGGACGAGATCACCAGGGCTGGCGAACTCGAACCGGATCATCCCTGGTATTTCAGCGTCCTCGCACAGGTGCATCGCCGGGCGGACCGCACCGATCAAGCGATCGCCGCCTGCAAGGAGGGCCTTCGCCGCAATATCGACCAGGAAGTTCTGGTGCAGGATCTGATGCAGTTCAGTCGGGGTCGGAAGGAGAAGCAGGACGCCATGGCGTTCCTGACGGCTGAGCTCCGCCGACAACCACACACAGGCGAGGGGCTGATCGCTTTCTACGCCGCCGCTCGCGACTTCTACACCGATCCAGACGATCACGGCCGGCTGCTGGAAACACTCGAGGACTTCCTCGACATGCGCCCCGATCTCTGGCAGGCGTGGTCGCTGGTGGTGCAGCAGATGATGGCGCTCAACCGCCTGGAGGAAGCTCGCGCGATGGCGCAGGACGCGACGGAGCACTTCCCTCTGCTCGCGAAGCTCTGGGTGGACCTTGCGGAGGTCTGCCAGGCCCTCGGTTACACCGAGGAACAGATCGACGCCCTGCGGCAGGCCGTCGCGGTGGCCCCGGGCTGGTCTCTCCCCGCACGCGAACTCGCCGAGGCGCTCGAGGAGTCCGACGAGAGCGACGAGGCGATCGCAGTGCTGGAAAAGACTGTCGATCGTGCCCCTATGGATCCGCTGGCGCACGGCTTCCTGGCCGAGCGGCTCTGGGAAGCGGGCCGGTCGCGCGAAGCCCTCAACCGCGCGAAGATGGCGGTTCGCCAGGAGCCCGGCTACGACTGGGCCTGGCATGTGGTGCCACTCTGGGCCGAGCGGATGGAACTTCCGGACGAGGCCATCGAACTCGCCCGCCAACTCACCAAGGACCGCGCCGGCGATCCGCGCGTCTGGCTGCGACTGGCCCGCCTGCTTCAACATCCCCGTTACAACGACGAAGCCCTTGCCGCTCTCGACCGTGCGATCTCGCTTGATCCGCGGAGCGTCGAGACAAACGATCTGAAGGCAGAACGGCTCGCGGAGATGGGCCGGTACGAGGAGGCACTCGCGGCCGCCCAGCCGCCGAAGCTTATCGAGGGCGACGGCCTGCCAATCGTGCTTCAAGGCCGCGTCGCCTGGATTGAAGCCAAGCGAGGCAACTATGCCTCCGCGATTCCGCCGATGCAGGCCCTCGTGGCGGTCGATCCGACTTATGTGTGGGGCTGGCAGCAACTCGCCGAGTGGTACAACGACACCTCGCATCCCGAGGGTTATCTGGAAGCGGCCTCGGAACTCGTGCGGCTTCAGCCTTTCCACCCCGTCGCCTTCATGATGCGAGGCGACGCCAAGGTTCAGACCGGTGATCGCGAGGGCGGCAAGGCGGACCTTCGCGAGGCTCTCAAGATCACTCCGGGCTTCTCCCACGCTGCGGCCCTGCTCTTCGACGCCCACCTCGCGGACCTTGAAATTCGCGAAGCCCGGCAGGCGCTGGCCATGCTCCAGGAGCACGCCGCGGGGCAGGAAGTCGCCGTCAAGCAGATTCAACTGGCGGTGAAGATCAACGACCCGGACGCCGCGATGCGCTCGTTCGTGGAGGTCTGCGAGGGGACCGGGCAGTCGCCCTTTCCGTTGCAGATGGCGATGAACGAGATGCGCGACGCGGGCTGGGAAGAACGTTCGGTCCGCGCCCTTCGCGAGGCCTGGCAGGGCGGCGGTCCGTTCCATCCCTGGGTGCCGCTGTTCTGGATCGCGTCCGACGAGGGGCAAGCCACGGAGCCTGGCGAGAAGCTCAGCGCGGTGGATGCAGGCCTGAAAGCCTATCCGAAATTCCTACCACTCCACGACAGCCGAGCGGAACACCTTGGGATCTCTGGGCGGTACGACGAGGCCCTGGCGGCGTGCAAGCCGGCGGATCTGGGCGAGCCGCCACCGATCGAGCTACGCGGCCGGGCCGCCTGGGTGGAAGCCCGACGCGGGGACAAGGCGAAAGCCGTGACCATGATGAAGGTGCTGGTGGCCGAGGATCCCAGCTTTGTCTTCGGTTGGCGGCAGATGGCGGCGTGGTACGATGCCCTCGAACGCTATCGCGAGTGCCTCGACGCGGCCGACCAGTTCGCACGGCTCGAGCCCGAGAACCCGCTGGCGTATGTCTATCGCGGCGAGGCGAGGCGGAGCGTCAGCGATCGACGCGGCGCGCTCGCGGACTTCCAAAAAGCGTTCGACATGGACCCGCAGTTCGACTCCGCGGGGATGAACCTCGTGACCGAGCAACTGGCAGCGGATGACGTGAGCGGGGCCGCCAAGACTCTGGCCAAGCTTTTCGAGCACTCGGATGGACCGCTGCTACGACTGCGAGCGGTGGAGGTGTCGTGCCGGCAGGGCGAAAAGGACCCGGCCATCATGCACTTCCGCGGCCTGGCGACGGACGATGAGGTCACGCGAAGCCTGCTTCGCGAGGCGGCGGCGGCGTTCGATGCGGCTGGCTGGGGCGAACGCATCACCGCAGAGCTTCGCGACATCTGCGACATCCTCGGCATGAAAGGCGACGTGGCCGGAGTGTGGGCCGAGCGTGCCATCGAACGCGAGCCGACCGACGTGATCTCCGAACGCCTGCCGCGGATGATGGCCTCCAACCCGCGCGCGGGTCGCGAGGTGCTGTTGACCTACGCCTGGGCGAAAGCCGCACGCGGGCAACCGGTGCACGGCCTGATTCAGCGATACAGCGAGAACCTGCGAACCAAGAACGACACCTGGGCCCGCTCCGGCGGCGTGCTGGTGGCGGCGAAGCATTACTCTCTCGCCGCGGCCTGGCTTGCCGACTGGCGCGACCGCAAAAACGTGAAAGCCTGGATGCTCAAGCCGCTGGTGGTCGCGCTGCGAGCCATCGACCAGGACGACAAGGCACTCGACGTCTGCCGGGCCGGGGTGCGGCTGGGCGAGGAGAACGAAAACCTCGTGGAGTTTCGCGTCTGGCTGGCGCTGGATCTCGCGCTGAGCGGCCAGACCGCCGAGGCCGCCGCCCAGGCGACGAACGTCGACGGCGTCGCCGTCTCGGACGGCAATCGCCTGATCCTTGCCTTCGCTCAGGCTCTCGTGATGGTGCAGCAGGCCGGGCCGGAAGGAAAGGCGTCCGCCTTCAGCGATGCGAAGGATCACCTCAAGTCCGCCGCGGGATCCGTCATCTCCGCGGAGATTCCCATCGGCGCTGGGCGAGCGTATCGACGCGTGGTCGCAAAGCTCGTGGAGGATGCGGGTAGCTTCGGCGCCAGAATCTGGAGCCTGCGACAACGCCTGCGGCCCTGGGTGAAGGGATAGGCATTTGCATCCTTGGCCGCCTCTGTTGTCGCTGTCACAGAGTTGTTCGTGGACGAGTTCTAACCAAGGAGCCCTCTCGTGAAACGTGCCCGATTTGCTGTCCTGGTGATGCTCGGTTTCACCGCTTCGCTCGCCGCCGCGGAGCCGACGGTCGTCAAGCTCTGGCCTGGCAAGGCGCCGGGCGAGACCAAGGACTTCGGCCCGGAGAAGTTCCTCGAAGCCAAGGGGAAACAGGTTCAGGTCAAACGGCTCACGGACGTCTCGGAGCCGACAATCACGGTCTACGCTCCACCAAAAGATAAGGCCAACGGCACCGCGGTCGTGGTGGCCCCGGGCGGTGGATACAGCATCCTCGCCATCGAACATGAGGGCACGCAAACCTGCCATTGGCTTAACGACCTCGGCGTCACGGCGGTGCTGCTGAAGTACCGTGTGCCCAGGCGCCCCGGACAGAAGCCCGAGAACCTCGCGGCGCTTCAGGATGCCCAGCGAGCGATCAGTCTCGTTCGCAGCCGGGCCGCCGAGTGGGGAATCGACCCCAATCGCATCGGCATGCTCGGCTTCTCCGCGGGTGGCAACCTCACCGCCTGTGCGACGCTCTTCGACAAGCGATCCTACGACCCCATCGACGACGCGGATAAGGCTTCGCACACTCCGTCCTTCGCGGCCCTGATTTATCCCGCGTATCTCTCGGAAAACGGAGCACTCAAGCCGGAGTATACGCCGACGAAGGAAACCGCCCCCGTGTTCATGGCCGGCTCCTCGGACGACAAGGTCTGCAACGAGGGGATGCCGGTGTTGTACCTGGCCCTGAAGAAGGCCAACGTGCCGACGGAGATGCACCTCTTCGCCACCGGCGGCCACGGCTACGGCATGAACAAGAACATCCCCAGCAACGCCCGCACCTGGCCCGATCGCTGTGCGGACTGGCTCGAAACCCAGGGCTTGCTAAAGACGGCGAAGTGAGGACCGATCCGCCGAACGAGCGACAGCCTTCTGGAGTGGCAACTTGGAGTGGGTGCGGCGGCATAAGCGTGCGGGGACGCGGGTACAGCTTCAAAGTGATGGGAGAAATCTGGTCGCCAAGACGCTTCAGCCGCGGTCGTCGTACTCCGTGATCTCCGTTTCCCACTGGCAATTCGGGTCGGTCGAATCGATGAACCGCACCCGGCCTCGGTAACGAGGCTTGAGCCACTCGATCAATTCCTCCTCGATCAGCAGCCCGTGATCCTTGTAGCCCGGGGGCGATCTCCCGGAATATCCATTCGCGACGGGCACATTCGCTCGCAGGCCGGCCCACATGCCGAGCAGGTTCGGCTGGAAGCCGCCATCGGGCCCGAAGTCGCCCGTGATGAAGCCTAACTCGGCTCCTTTCAACGCCTCGGCGCAGCGCTCCACGCGACCGTAGAACTTCGGCTTATCGAAGCGATCGGACGTGTGCCCCGTCTGCTCGAAGACCACGAGCGTCATCAGCAGGTAGTAGCCGGTACGGGCCAGGCAGGAGCGTTCCTCGCGAAGCCAGACCGCGAGTGTCAGCACCACCGCGATGTTCGCGAAGAGGTAGATCGGCACGTACACGCGCGCGACGACACGGATCGCCCCACCGCCGGGGAGAAGCCGTAGCAAGTACCAGCCGCTAAGGCCCTCCCAGAAGGCCATCGTGGTGATCACGAGGAAAGCGGTGGTCAACAGGCACGCGGCAATGAGCAGCCTTTCCGGCGATTCGCGAATCGAGTGGCGCCGACGGAACGCCCAGATCGCGGAGGCCATCAGCAGGACGAACAGCGTCGGCCCACAGAACAAAGCCGCTTCACCTGAGACCGATTCGCGGAAGGGGCCGATCGTGCGGAACCACCAGCTATCCTCGGGCCCGCAGACCCAAGTCGAGCCATTGGGCAGGAAGGGGACGCACTCGCTGTAACCACGGGAGACGCCACGATTCGCGAGGAAGTAAGGCAGGAAGAACGCACCAAAAGCGCAGGCCCACACACCGAGGACGAGAAGGATTCGAGTTCGCCGGGACGTGTAAAAAGCCCGGAGTTCGATCCAGCCACCGGGCCGCAGCGAGAGTGCGAACGGCAGGAACACAGCGATGCCCAGCACGAGGAACCAGCCCGTGTAGATGCAGCAGGCGGTTTGAAGGAAACAGGCGGCCACCATGCGATGCAGCGATCGCACGCTCGGCTCCAGCGCGAGCCGCCAGGCGTAGTACGCCGCCACGGGGCACCAGAGTCTTGGGATCATCTGTTGATGGCGAACCTGATAGACATGCACCAGGCTGAACGCCCACAGGAACCCCGCGAACGCCGCGACAATCGGGGGGCATCCGAGCCGTCGAGCCACGGCCGCGGCCGTCACGAAGTTCAGCATCCCGCACAGGATCATCCACCACTGGAAGGCAAGGTCGTATGTGCAGACAGCACGCAGAGCCCAGTACAGCGGAGCGGTGCCGAGGAGGTTTTCGGAATAGCCGAGCACGAGTTCCTGCGGGTGGTAAAACGGCGGGGAGAGCAGCGTGCCGCAATAGTTCGGGTTGAACAGGGCCTGGAAGGAGTGCTCGAGGATATAGTGATTGAGAACGGTGTCACCGATGTCCGTTTGCATCTGGCGGAAGTGCGTCTCGAACGTCGGTCGATAGGCGAGGTAAGTTCCCCCGAGAAGCAGCGTGAGGTATACAAGCAGGTGCACGAAACGTAACATGGCTCGGCGTCGCTTCCGTTCAAGATCACGTTCGTGGAGAGACGGCTTGAGGTTCCCAAGAATTCCCCAAATGATAGGACATCCGACCGCTCGCGGCGATAAGGGCCTCCATGCCTGAACGACTCTCCGGCGTGATCGAACGGATCACGTTCCACAACGAGAGCAACGGCTACTGTGTACTCCGCGTCAAAGCTGAGGGCCACGGAGACCTCGTCACGATTGTCGGCAACGTCAACGATGTCGTCGCGGGCGAGTTCGTGAACGCCACCGGCGAGTGGGTCACTGATCGTCAGCATGGTGAGCAGTTCAAGGCGGACGAGATTCGCACCGCCCCCCCGCACACGGCCGAGGGCATCGCGAAATACCTGGGTTCCAAGTGGGTGAAGGGCATCGGCCCGACTTACGCCAAGAAGATCGTCGACGTCTTCGGTGACAAGACGCTGGACGTGATCGATCAGTCGCCGTCGTTTCTGAGCCAGGTGAAAGGCATCGGGCCGAAGCGACTCAAGCTGATCCGCGAGGGCTGGGAGGAGCAGAAGCACGTTCGCGGCATCATGGTCTTCCTCACGTCGTACGGCATCGGCACCGCTCGCGCCATCAAGATCTTCAAGATGTATGGCGAACAGGCCATCGAGATGGTGAAAGCGAATCCGTATCGCCTTAGCACGGACATCTGGGGCATCGGCTTCCAGACCGCGGATGAACTGGCCATCAAGCTCGGCCTGCCTCGCGACTCGCCGCACCGGGCCCAGGCGGCGGTGAGGCATGTGCTGAAGCAGGCTTCCAGTGACGGCCATGTGGGGTTGCCCGAGGAACTCGCCGCCCAGCTGGCGGTGGAGTTGACGAAAGGCGAGATCGACGACGCCAACGCAAAGACCGCGATCGACGCTCTGCGATTCGAGGACGAAATCGTTCGCGATTCTCCGATTCTGCCCAGTGCGGCGACGGCGAAGTCCGGCGACGATTCGATGATATTCCTCAAGCCGCTATTTCTCGCGGAGGTGGGCGTGGCGCGTTCGATCGCGGCCCTCGCCGTCGGCGGACATCCGCTGCCCGAGATCAACGTCGCGGCCGCCCTGGAGTGGGTGCAGACGAAAATGGGCATCACCTTCGCGGAGTCGCAGAAGGCGGCGATTCGCCACGCCGTCACCAAGAAGTTCCTCGTGCTCACCGGTGGCCCGGGCACCGGCAAGACGACGATCGTTCGGGCTGTGCTCGAGATCTTCCAGGCCAAGCAACTCCGCGTCGGGCTCTGTGCTCCCACGGGCCGCGCGGCCAAGCGTCTCGCGGAATCGACAGGCCGGGAAGCGAAAACGATCCACCGCCTCCTCGAGTTCGATCCGTCGATCGGCGACTTCAAACGCAACCGCGACCAGCCTCTGGACTTCGACCTGCTCGTGGTGGACGAGGTCTCGATGGTCGACATCCGACTGATGAATCAGCTTCTGCGGGCTATCCCGCCCTGGGCCTGCCTGGTGCTTGTGGGCGACGTCGATCAACTGCCGTCGGTCGGGCCGGGCTCGGTGCTGTCCGACGTGATCGCGTCGCGAATGGTGCCCGTGGCCAGGCTCACGGAGATTCATCGCCAGGCGGGCTCCAGCGACATCGTGCGGGCGGCCCACGCTATCAATCAGGGCCTCGAACCCGAGTCCGCACCGGCGGGAAAGGGAGACTTCTACTTCATCGAGGCGAACGATCCAGCCCGCATCATCGAGCGAATCCTGTACCTCGTGCGCGAGCGAATCCCGGAACGCTTCGGCCTCGATCCGTTTCGCGATGTGCAGATCCTCACGCCGCAGGTGAAGACGGAACTTGGCGTCATCAACCTCAACAAGGAACTTCAGGCCGCACTGAACCCGCCGAAACCCGGGGCGACGGAAGTGAAGCGTTACGACACCACCTTCCGCGTCGGCGACAAGGTGATGCAGGTGCAGAACAACTACCAGCGCGACGTCTTCAACGGCGACATCGGCCGCGTGGTGAAGTTGAACGCCGTCGACCAGATCGCAACGGTCGAGTTCGAGGGCCGCGAGGTCGAGTACGACTTTGGCGACCTGGACGAACTTCAACTGGCGTACGCGGCGAGCATCCACAAGTCGCAAGGGTCGGAGTATCCCGTGGTAGTGATTCCGCTGCATACGCAGCACTACGTGATGTTGCAGAGGAACCTGCTGTACACGGCGATCACTCGCGGGCGAAAGCTTGTGGTCGTCGTCGGCAGCAAAAAGGCGATGTGGCGAGCCGTGACGAACGCCGAGACCAAGACGCGATTCTCGCTACTGACGTGGCGGTTGCAGAACATGAAGGCGACCCCGCCCGAGCGGAACGCCCTGCACGATGTGGAGATCACCGAGTGAATCTTCGCTGCTTGCGGCTTAGCGTTGTGGAGATCCGTCACATATGAACGATTTGAACATCGCCAAGCCGCAAGCAGCGAAAGCGCGAGTCACTTCGCGTCGGTCAGCGGCTTCACCTTCAGGTTGCGGAACGCGAACGGGCCGTGGTCCGCCTGGATCATCAGCGGGCCGCTCGCGATTTCCTTCTTCGACCAGTTATCGCCGGTGTGCGTCTTCAGCTCCTGGTTGTCGTGAATCACCTGGCCGTTAAGCGTCGCCTTGACCACACGGGCGTTCTCGATCTTCTCGTTCTTGTCGCCGAAGCGCGGCGAACGCCAGACCACATCCAGCGTCTGCCATTCGCCCGGCGGCTTGGCCCCGTTCACCTTCGGAGCGATGCCATCATCGATGTGGTGATACCGCGGCTTCGCCTCGGCTCGCGGGTAGATGCCGCCGCAAGAATCGCCGGAGAGCTTCGTTTTGCCGAAGCTGTCGAGGATCTGGATCTCGTACATGCCGTGGAACTTCACGCCGGCATTGGACCCCTTCGCGACCAGGAATTCCAGGTGCAATTCGCAGTCGCCGAAGGACTGCTTGGTGTACAGGTTCTTGATTCGCCCTGTCACGCCGTTGACCCAGGTCGTGCCGCTCGGCACGGGAACGGCCTTCAGCTTGCCGCCGTTCTTCTCGCCATCAAGCGACACGCTTTCCGTGGTGATCCATTCCGGATCGACAGCCTTGTAGACATCCTTGTTCATCAGATCCATCCACTCGGCCTTCGAATCGGCAGAACGGATCGTCAACGCGGAACAGACGAACAGCAGGGCAGCGGAGAGAGCGAAACGCATGACGGAACCTCGTGAGTGAATTCGATACCCAACAGGGCCGAGGGTCATTATCATCAACTCACTGTCAGGCGGGCAGGATTTTCTCGATTACTTCCTTGGAGTCTCCCATGCAACGATCGCGGTTTCTCACCACTCTCGGAGCCGTGGCTATATTGCTCGGCGCCGGCGTCTCGGCATCGCACGCGGCCGACGGAGAAGGCTCGGGCCTTTTCTGGGTCTACTTCGGCACGAACTCCGGCGGCAAGTCGGGCAGCAAGGGCATCTATCGCGCCCAGTTCGATGCCAAGACCGGCAAGCTCTCCGAGGCGGAACTGGCCGCCGAGGTCACCAACCCTTCCTTCCTCACGATTCACCCCAGCAAGAAGTACCTGTATTCCGTGGGCGAAGTGAACGCGATCAATGGCAAGAAGGGCGGCGGCGTTCATGCCTTCGCACTCGATGCCGCCACAGGCAAGCTCGCACCGCTGAACTCCGCTTCGTCCGTTGGCACCGGCCCCTGCCATGTCGCGGTGAACCCCGCGGGCACCATGGTCACGGTCGCCAACTACGGCGGCGGCTCCACCGTGCTCTACCAACTTGATCCGGACGGCAAGCTCGGCACCCAGGCCGGCTTCTTCCAGCACGGACCCGGTTCCGGCGTCCACAAAAACCAGACGGGCCCTCACGGACACTGTGGCACCTTCTCCAAGGATGGCCAGTACTCGATGACCGTCGACCTCGGCATGGATAAGGTCAAGGTCTTCAAGATCGACCCCGCCACCGGCAAGGTCGATGACGACGCCGCGGCCGACATCTCCCTGCCCGCGGGCTCGGGCCCTCGCCACATCGCCGTCGCCCCGGATCAGAAGATTGCGTACGTCTGCGGCGAAATCGACAGCACCGTCAACGTCGTCGACCTCGACCTCGCGGGCGGCAAGAGCAAGACGGTACAGTCCCTCTCGACGCTGCCCCAGGCGACGCCGGGTAACTCGACCGCGGAAGTGGTGCTCGCTCCGTCGGGCAAGTTCGTGTACGTCTCGAACCGTGGCCACAACAGCATCGCCGTCTTCAAGGTCGGCGAGGACCGCAAGCTCACCACCGTCGGGCATATCACCGGCGACATCAAGATCCCGCGCAACTTCAACATCGACCCGTCCGGCAAGTGGATGCTCATCGGCAGCCAGGCCGGCGACAAGGTCGGCGTGTGGGAACTCGACCCCGCCACCGGACTTGGCAAGGAGACGGCCAACGCCATCAAGGTGCCGTCCCCGATCTGCGTGAAGTTCGTGCCCGTGGCGAAGTGAGGACTTGAGGATTTCGGCCTGGCGAACCTAAGCGTCAGCTTCGGGTTCGCCACCCAACCGCAAGGCGAACCCGAAGCGTCAGCGACGGGGTGGCCCACCCAATTGCCAAGGCGGGCACAAGAAAGAAACTTACCACAGAGTCACAGAGTTTAGAGTGAGAGAATGAAGGGATTTCGAGAAAGGATCGTCAAGCGATCCGGCGCCATTCCATGGTGTTATCCTTGTCGAACTCCCCACACTTTTCTCTCTTCCTCTCTCCGATTTCTGTGTCCTCAGTGACTCTGCGGTAAATCTCTTCTTACCTATCGCCTGATGACGTCGCATCAATGCAAGATATGCAACCCCGCCTACGCGACGCTCAGCGATTTGCCATTATCCTTCGCGCCGAGGCTCATCAGGAACGGTGCTGCCTTCAGGGCCCAGGCCTCGGCGTTGTGATACTTGCCGGCACCGGTTCCAAACGCCTGTCGAAGCATCTCCGTGTCGATGATGCCAGGGTTCATCGGCACCGCGGCCATGCCCTGGGGTAGCTCCTTCGCCAGCGCGAGCGTCAGGCCTTCGATCGCGTACTTGGTCGCACAGTACGGCGCCACCTCCGGTGAAGTGCTGCGGCCCCAGAGGCTGGAAAGGTTCACGATCACGCCGCTCTCCAGGGCGACCATTGCCGGCACGAACGCGCGGATCATGTTAGCCACGCCGATGACGTTCACATCGAAGAGATCTTTCATCTCCGCGGCGGGCACCTTCCAGAGCGGGGCTGGCGAGTTCATCAGGGCTGCGTTATTGATGAGCAATGCGGGCGGCCCATGAGACTTAAGGACGCTCCTGGCCCACGCCTCGACGGCCGCCGCATCGCGGACATCCACAACATCAAAGCGATGAGGAGACGCGAACGACTTGCGAAGTTCCTGAACGAGGGATTCCTTGCGACCGCAACCGATGACTGTGTGGCCGGCTTCCACGAACTGAGGCACCAGCGAACGACCCAGCCCGCGCGTGGCGCCGGTGAGGACAATCAGTCGAGGATGCATCGATAACCTCTCTGAGAGAAACCCGGCGAACCCAGTAGGCGATTCGACGTCGTGAGTCCCTGTACCGGCCACCCCGTCGCTTACGCTTCGGGTTCGCCTACGATTCGACGTCGTGAGTCCCTGTACCGGCCACCCCGTCGCTTACGCTTCGGGTTCGCCTGGCGGATTCGCCTAGGCGAACAGATCCATGATAGGCTTGCCGCGGCTGATGGGCAGCGGGCGGTTGAGCTTGTCGCGGATCTCGGTTTCGGGATCGAGCCCGAGGGCGTGGAAGATTGTCGCGGAGAGATCTTCCGGCCTGGCGGCGCCGAGCGTGGGATACGCTCCGAACCTGTCGCTGGCGCCGTAAACGAAGCCGCGTTTTGTGCCGCCACCGGCGAGAACGGCGACATAGCACTGCGGCCAGTGGTCGCGGCCGCCGTTGTTGCTGATCTTCGGCGTCCGGCCAAACTCGCCAACCCACACCACCAGCGTGCTCTCCAGCAGGCCGCGCTGCTCCAGGTCTTCGAGAAGCGTGGAGAGCGTGCGGTCCGTTTCCGGCAGCAGGTAGTCGACGCGGGCCGCGACGTTCTCGCCCTTGAATCCGTGGTAGTCCCAGCCGCCACCGACGCCGCCGATGGTCCGTGCGAAGTAGACGTTCACGAACTTCGCCCCCGCCTCCGCGAGCCTTCGGGCAAGCAGGCAGGACTGGCCGTAGGTCGTGCGGCCATAGCGGTCTCGGGTTTCCCTGGACTCCTTTGTGAGGTCGAATGCCTCCTTGAACCGCGGCGCCGTCAGAAGCGCAACCGCCTTTTGATAAGTCTCGTCGAGCCCCTGGGCGACGAGAGATTTCTCCAACAGTTCGGACTGCTCGTCAATGAGTTTCAGGATGTCCTGGCGATGTTCAAGCCGGGCGATCGGCACGTTCTCGGGCAGCGTGAGTTCCGGAAGCTTGAAGCCGTTGGCGTTCGGATCCTGGCCGACGAAGAGGGGGTTGTGGCCCTTGCCGAGGAAGCTGGCATGCTGGCCGGGCGTGATGGAGCCATCCGCGATCACATGGGGGAATGAGACGAACGACGCGACGCCCTTCGGGGCCGGGCTGAGCTTGTCGACGATGGAGCCGTACGCGGGGAAGAGTTCGAGCGAGTCGCGTAGCCGCTGGTCGTCCGTGGGCGGGGCAACGCCGGTGAGGCTGTAATAGCCCGCGGAGTTGTGGTTCTTCAGGGAGTGTTGCAGGCAGCGGATGATGGTGAACTTGTCGGTCATCGCCGCGAGTTTCGGAAGCTTGTCGCTGACGAGCGTGCCGGGCACCTTCGACTGCGTCCATCGCGACCAGGGCCCACGCACCTCCGCGGGCGCGTCCGGCTTCGGGTCGAACGTTTCGTGCTGCCCCGGCCCGCCCCACTGGTGGAGGAAGATGACGGTCTTCGCCGTCGCCTTGTGCGCGGCCTTCGCGGACGCCTCAAGAAGCTGCGGATAACCCAGGCCGAACAGGCCGAGCCCGCCCACGCGAAGAGCGGAGCGACGGGAGAGATGAGTGTGGTGCATCATTCGCTCACCTGGAGATTCTTTAGAAGCCGCCGCGATAGACGAAGAGTCGAATGAGAATGCCGGTGACGCCCGTCAGCACAGCCGCAAGCATCCAGCGAGTCAAGGCGGTGTCACCACGGACCTGCACATTTGAAGTTTCGATCTTCGAGGATAAACGCTGCTCGGTTTCTTTGATCTCTCTGCGAATGTCGTCGGACTCGCGCTTGAGATCATCTTTTGTCACCAGATCCTTGAGGTTGATCTGGATCACCTCGGCAAACGCGACGGCCTGAGCCTCGGCCTGCTTGTCCGGCACGCCTGCCGCCTTGAGCGTGTTGGCGAACTTCAGCGTATCGAAGGTGGCGACGGCCATGGTTGTATCTCGTCAAAGATCCACAGGGACGATTCGGCGTGGCCTCGCCACGGGGACTCAGCGTGCGAAGAACGAGAGCCGGATGAGCAATCCCAAGACGGCCAACACGAAAATCACAAGGACACCTCCGACCCATTGCACCTGCTGGAACTTCGCCATCAGCCGCTGATCAAGAAGATCGATCTTGGAATCCAGTTTCTGAAGCTTGGTATCGAATTGCTGCGTGAGCTCTTTGCGAACGCCGTCGATGGAACGTTCGAGATCTTCTTTCGCCAATCGCAGGTCGTCCTTGGTCACCAGATCCTTGAGGTTGATCTGGATCACCTCGGCAAACGCGACGGCCTGAGCCTCGGCCTGCTTATCCGGCACGCCTGCCGCCTTGAGCGTGTTGGCGAACTTCAGCGTATCGAAGGTGGCGACGGCCATGGCGACATCTCGCGGAGGGTCTCGAACCGCACTTCTATCCTATCGGAGATTCGCTCACCGCCGCAGCAGGAACTCCTTCGCATTAAGCAGGCCCCAGACCACGTCCTCCCAGGCGGCCCTGCGATCCTTGGCCGTGCTCACGTAAGCCGTCAGTTGGCTCTTCTCCGCGTCCGTGGGGAAGCGGCAGAGCGCGGCGAGGTAGAACTCGTCGAGCATCTCCGCGTCGCTCTTGCCTGCGGCGAGGGACTTGCCGATGCGGTTGGCCGGGTCGGCGAGCACCTTGTTCACCACTTCACCCGTGATCATCTGGAACGCCTGAAGCAGGCCGGGGTCGTCGTTGCGTTCGCACTCGCAGGTGAGCAAGCGGTCCGGCTTGCCGAAGACTTTGAGGAAGCGTTCGCCCATGCCCATGGAGCCGCCGCGGCGAGGAATCTGCATCGGCGCGGGAAGCTGATTGGCCCGCAAGCCCTTGGGGTATCCATCGAACTTGATCGTGCTGCCGGTCACCTTCGCCATCGCGTCGTACAACTGTTCCGCTTCCAGGGGCAGCACGGCCGCGTGAGCATGGTGCGAGTCGTCCCCCATCGTGGACATTTCCCTCGCCTCCGCAGCGAGTTGATAGGTCCGCGAGTTCATGATCGTCCGCACGGCGTGCTTCAGGCGGAAGCCGTGGTCCGCGAAGTCCTTCGCGAGCCACTCCAGCAACGCGGGGTTGGAAGCCGGGTTCGTGGCCCGGAAGTCGTCGTTGGGGTCCACGAGGCCACGGCCCATCAGGTGCAGCCAGATGCGGTTGACCTGGGCTCGTGCGAAGAAGGGGTTGTCCTTCGCGGCGACCCAGTCCGCGAGAGGTTGCAGGCGGTCGCGGCCTCCGCCTGGCGGCACGAGAGCGGCCCCCAGCAGTTTCGGCGCTGCGGGGAGCTTCGTGCGTGGGTGATTCATGTCGCCATCCGGAGTCGTGAACACGACCTGTTCACCGATGAACTCATGCTTGTCGAGGAGGTCCTCGCGGCTGTTACCGTGAAGGCGATAATCGATGCGGGCGAAGAGCGCGGAGAAGCTGTAGTAGTCGTCGATCGTCCAGCGATCAAACGGGTGGTTGTGGCAACGGGCACAGCCGATGCGAATGCCGAGGAAGACCTGGGCCACGGACTCGGCTCGAGTGGTCGGATCGCGCACGGCTCGGTAGAAGTTCGCGGGCGGGTTGGCATACGTGCTGCCGCGAGCGGTGAGGATGTCGCGGGCGAAATCGTTCAGCGGCCGATCATCCGCGAGGTTCGCCGTGATCCAGCGATAGAAGACCGCCACGCCCTTGCGATCCAGCGACTTCACCTCATTTCGCAGTAGGTCCGCCCACTTCTGGGCCCAGTACTCCGCGAACTCGGGGCGAGCCAGCAGTGAGTCGATCAGGCGAGCCCGGCGATCGGGCCGGGAGTCGCTGAGGAACTCGCGAGTCTCCGCGGCGCTGGGCAGCACGCCCAGGGCATCGAGGTGCGCTCGTCGAAGGAAGACGTGATCGGGAGCGAGGCCCGCGGGTGTAAGCCGTAGCTCCTTCAACTGGGCAATCACCAGGCGGTCGATCGGCGTTTCCGCGGTGAGGTCCCCCATCTCCGGCAGCGGCCGATTGGGCAGGAAGACGGCCCGCACCGGCACGACCTGATCCAGATAGCGAACGAGGATTACCGTTTCGCCGTTCTGTTCACGGAGCACATCGCCGCCGGGCAGGACTTTCGCGATGCCGATGCTGGTCTGCTCAAAGTTGGCGAGCGTGGTCACGTCGCGCGTGCTGCCATCCGTGAAACGAGCGGTCGCGGTGATGGTGAAGCGATCTTCCGGCTCGATCAGGATGCGGTTCGCCGGCGTCACCGTGAGCATGGCGAGCTTCGGCCCGCCGGGTGGATCGGCAACGCAACCGGCTGCGATCCAGGTGCGAAGTACGGTGTATTCGTGGCTGTCTCGCGGGAAGCGGACGCCGCCTTCGTGAGGAGCCTGCCCGGTGGCCTTGCGAAGGATGAGGCTTTCGTCCGGGCTGTGCGGGTCGGTTCGCCTGCCGAGCATGTCCCGCGTGAGCACGGCGAGGTCCGCGGCGGGGTCTTCACCTTTGAGCGAGAGCTTCAGCCCGCCCTTGCCGTTAAGGTTGCCATGGCAGGCACCCATGTTGCAGCCGGCTCTCGACAACACCGGCATGACGTCCCGTTCATAGGTAACGGGAGCCGCGGAAGCGAGGCCGGGCGGAGCGGCAAGCGCCGCCAGCACAGCGAACAGGCGGAGAGCCATTGGCGGGAGTCCTGGAGCGGTTGGCATTGGCGCGGTGGGCGGTTCAATTATATCGTGCCCGGCGGCGGTATGGAAGCCGCCTGCCCGCGCGGACGGGGACTGCTGCCTATCCCATGGAATGCCTGGATGCCTTCGATCACCGGCCGTCGGCAATCGCTGTCGCTGCCTCGCCGCCTTGTGGGCGACCTGCTCCACGCTGGCCGTGCGTTGCCCCTCGTCACGTTCGAGCGGCGGATGCGGCTTGGCCCCGTGCTCGATGCGCGTAAACGACTGCCGGAGCCGCCGCCGTGGTCGCTGCTGTTCGTGAAGGCGTTCGCGATCGTCGCCCGTCAGCGGCCGGAGCTTCGCCGCACGTTCCTCACGTTCCCCTGGCCGCAACTCTTTGAAGCGGACGAGTCCGTCGCGGCCATCGCGGTGGAGCGGAATTACCAGGGGGAGCCTGGCGTTTTCTTCGGCCTGCTGAAATCCCCTGATCTCCAACCGCTCTCCGAGATGGCCGCGACGCTGAGACGCTGGCGGACGGAACCGGTGGAAGCCGTGCGCCCCTTTCGACGCTGCTTGAAGTACGCACGCCTGCCGCAACTGTTGCGGAGAATGCTCTGGTGGTGCGCGGGCTCCTGCTCGGGTCGACTCAAGACAAACTACTTCGGGACCTTTGGCGTCAGCGTCACAGCCTCCGGCGGCGCCGCGGCGCTGCACCTGATCTCGCCCGTCACCAGCACGCTGAACTATGGCACCTTCGCATCCGACGGCTCGATCGATGTGCGGCTGCACTTCGATCATCGTGTCTTCGATGGGATGCCGGCCACGCGAGCCCTGGCGGATCTGGAAGAAGCCCTCCTTGGCCCAATCCTGCAAGAATTGCAAGCGATGGAATCGCCGCGGCCGGAGTGGAGCCGCTTGCGTGTCAGCGATTACGTGTCCTGAGGGCCGCGACGCCGCCTGGGATTGGTCACGAAAGACACAACAACCCGGTCGATCTCGATCTCCTACTCGACAACAAGTGGATCTTCAAACCAGTCCCTCTCGTTCGGGTTACGTGATTCGCCGAGTTGAAAAGGATCGATTGCCAGTTGCTCGGTAATTCGCAGAGCACTGGCTTCAATCAACGCCTGATCGGCCTTGGAGGCCGACGAAATCATTCGGACCTAGGAATCGTAGGCTCTATTGGACCATTCAACCTTCATCACGAGCACTCCGTAACTGCTTCAACATCGCCTTCACTTCTTCAGCCGAGTAACGACGATCCTCACGGACTCGTCTTTGGAGTTCTTCTCTCGAAGGCCACTCCTCGTCGAGGTAATAGCCCGGCGGCAGCGTCGGCGGGCCGTCAATTCGCACGTACTTCGCAAGGAGGCCGCCGGACGCGCTCCGCAGTTCTACCTCGTTGCCCGCCTTCAACAGCTTCTGACTCGTCGCTTCGTCAAGCACGGACACGCTCATGGGTTTCTCCACGGGAAAAAGGACGTCCTGGATTATCTCCGCCAGCGAAACCGACAACTCACGAACTCTTTTCCGCTTCCTTCTTCACGTACTCCTTGAAGCCGGCCATGTTGTACGAGATGAACATAAAGGCCGCGTGGAGGGCCTGATAGGTCTCGTCTTCGGGGTCGTCCGCGTAGTCCTTGCGAAGGGCGTACAATCGGGCCAGCAGCTGGTCGGCGGTCAGCACAGGGATTCTCCATTCACGTTTCGGGTTGGAACAACCGATATTCTAGGTGCCTTGACACCCAACCGTCGCGGCTGGTACAAGTCGAACCCCGCGAGGACTCTGGGGTACGGCCCCGCACCATGAAACGAGCCAGTCAAGCCCTCTGTATCTGCTTTCTCATTCAGGACGTCGGGTTCACCGTCGCCGCCTGGCTGATGGCGTACGTCGTGCGTTTCCAGAGCGGCCTCATCCCGATCTACCTCGACGTGCCCGACTATCCCACGCACGTCGCGGCGTTGCCCCTCGTTGTGATTCTCACCTTCGTGGCGTTCCGCATCGCGGGCATGTACGAAGTCCACCGCATGCGACGATTCCGCGAGGAACTCATTGCCGTCGCCAAGGGCGTCGCCCTGCTCTCACTCATGATGATGGCTACAAGCTTTGCCCGTCATGCGGTCTACGAATCGCGCATGGTGATGGGGCTCTTCGCCCTCGGCACCTGGTTCGCGGTCGTGGCCGGCCGCCGGGCCGCCTGGACGGCCGTGCGATTCCTCCGCAGTCGAGGCGTCAACCAAAGCCACGCCCTCATCATCGGCACGGGCCGGCTCGCTCGACAAACCGCACGCTCCCTCCGCAAGGTCGCGTGGACCGGCATCCGCACTGTCGGCTATGTCGAGGACGACTCCACACGCTGCCCGACCGATCTCCCCGTCGTCGGGCGGATCGACGATCTGCCGGAACTGGTGCACCTGCACCACATCGAGCACGTTTTCATCTGCCTGCCCTTGAATCGCTATCCCGAAGCGCGGCGAGTCTTCGATGTCCTCTCGCGAACGCTCGTGGATGTCCGCCTTGTCGCGGATGTTCCGGCTCTCTCCGGATTGACGCTCACGACAACGCACCTGCACGACCTCACCGTGATCGGCCTCCGCGAGAGCCCACACTACGGCATGAACGTGGTCGTGAAGCGAGTGATGGACGTGATCCTTGCCTGTGTGGCGATCCTGGTTCTCGCACCCGTGATGGCCGCGATTGGGATCCTGGTGAAGATGACGAGCCCGGGTCCGATGCTGTATCGCCAGGAGCGCTGCTCGCTCAACGGCCGTCACTTCGCGATGCTGAAGTTCCGGACCATGAAGGCAGACGCGGAAGCGAACGGCCCCGCCATGACGAAGATGAACGATGATCGACGAACACGGCTGGGCACCTTCTTGCGGATGTCGAACCTGGACGAGCTGCCTCAGTTCTTCAATGTGCTGATGGGCGATATGAGCCTCGTCGGCCCCCGACCCGAGCGGCCGGTGTTCGTGAATCAATTCAGCAAGACGATCCCCAACTACATGGCTCGCCATGCAGTGAAGTGCGGCATCACCGGTTGGGCCCAGGTCAACGGCTGGCGCGGCAACTCCTCACTCCGGAAGCGAGTGCAGTTCGACCTTTACTACATCACTCACTGGAACCCCCTCTTCGACGTGCGCATTCTCTTCCTCACGATCTGGCGCATGCTCTTCCAGAAGCAGAAGCACGCTTACTAACGGTCAAGGTATCAACAACTGTCGGATTCGACTCAGCCGCGGAGCGGCGACCGACGGTAGCCCGGGGTGAGGCTTTGCGAACCCCAGGACTCGAACTCTCGAACCCTGGCAGGGCGATCGAACCTTGGCCATTCGGCCGCGTCAGGGATGGCGTAAGTTCGATCGTCCCTCCGGGACTCTGGAGAGGCTCACTCACCAGGGGTTCGATGACTCACCCCTGGCTACCGTCGGTCGCCGCATCCGCGGCTTCAAGAGGGCTCGTCGCCCGGGACATCTCGTCCCCTCCGGACCCGACAATTATTGATGCGCCAGCCCTAAGCCGAGTTCCTCTCCACGAACAAATTCTGGAACCTCAGCTAAAACTCACTGTGCCTAAACTATCGCCGATGGCCTCGCCGTTCGCCAGGGGTCTCGTCATTTGTCGCTTGGCCTCGCTGCATCGTTGAGCGTACGAAGGCCGAAGAATGCGGCGGTGTAGCTCGCGGTGAGATAGCCCACCGCGGCGCCTCCAATCGTGTCACTGAGGAAGTGGTAGTTCATGCCGATGAGTGCGAGCATGACCACGAGCACGATGACCGTGCCGAGTAAGCGAGTTCGAGGATAGGCGATGCCGATGACCGCAAAGACGGCGGCGGTGCGAAGCGTGTGGCCAGACGGAAAGGAACCGTACCAATCGCCGAAGTGGAAGGGATGGAATCCATAACCGCCGGTGCCGAGGAGCGACGGGTTTCGGTGAGTCCAGGTTTCGGGCCAGTAGCGACCGGCAAGGAATTTCAGGTAATACTCGAAGGCGATCGCGACCATCAAGCTGATTGAAGCCGCGAACGCGGTGCGTTCCCAGCGGCGCAGCGGCGCACAAGCGAGCCGAACGACGGCCACAAGCGCCACCACCGGGGCGAGCGCGTTCAGCCACATCGGGAAGTTCGTGACGCGGCGAACGACATCGCTGTAATGGATTCCCGTCTCCGCCACATACCGAGCGATGGGGCGATCGAGCCAGAAATACCCCACGGCAACAAGGGCCGTGGTGACGGCGAGCACGAGGAGCGATCGCCGCAGCAGTTCACGATAAGGTGGCATGGTCTTCCTGGAGTTGTCGTTGCACATCACGTTCAAGGTCGGTAATCTCACAGTATCCTACCTCTGTCCCCACTTTCCCTCCCGGGGTCTCCGCCATGTTGCCACGTCCGCTGCTCGCGATGCTGTTGGTGGTTCTTTCGACAAGCCTGACGCTTGGCCAGTCCGGGCCTCAAGTGTACACGCTGATGCCGACGGGTGCATCTCCGGGCAGCACGGTCGAGGTTACCGTCGCGGGTGCGAACCTCCAGGACGCTCAAAGCCTGCTCTTCTCGAATAGCAAGATCAAGGCGGAGCTGGTGGGCGATACCGCCGTGGCCGAGTCGCCAAAGACCAAGACGCAGGGCGGTGGGAAGAAGATGGCGACGACGAAGGCCAGCGCCGCGTTAAAGTTCAAGGTGACGGTTCCAGCCGACGTGGCGACGGGAGCCTTCGATCTTCGCGTGGTGACGAAAGCCGGCCTGAGCAATCCGCGGACGTTTACGATCAGCAAAACGACCGAGGTCGCGGAGAAGGAGCCGAACAATGATCTGCCCCAGGCCCAGGCGATCGCCCTGGAAACGAGCGTGAGCGGCGAGATCAGCGCCCCGACGGACGTGGACTATGTGAAGTTCCCCGTGAAAGCCGGGCAGACGGTGGTGGTGGCGTGCCTCACGTCCGCGATCGACAGCAAGCTGCCCGCCGATCTGACGGTCGCAACCGTGGACGGCCGACCCCTGGCGTCGAATCGTGGCTATCGCGGCGGTGATGCCGTCGTCCAGTTCACGGCACCCAGCGACGGGGAATATGTCGCACGGGTGGCCTCGTTCGCGTACGTCACGGGCGGGCCTGATCACTTCTATCGGCTCACGGTGACCACGAAGCCCTGGGTGGACGCTGTGTACCCCCCGCTGTGGCTGACCGACGCGAAGGCACTGACGGCATATGGCAAGAACCTGCCAGGTGCGAAGCCCGATACCGCGGTGGCGTCAAGCGGCCAGCCCGCACTGGCGATGCCCTTGAACTTCCCGGGGAAGCCGACAGCGAAGGTCGACGAGCTTCGCACCGGGCTGGTGGTGGCACCCTCGGGCGGATTCGTGGATGCGGAGAGCCTGGCGATCCCGGCACTGGATCTGGCCTCGCCGGCGCCGCTGGTGCTCTTTCCGCAAGGGAAGGTGACGGTGGAATCGGGCGACAACGACTCACCCGAGAAGGCCATCGCCGTGACGGTGCCCGGCGACATCGCGGGGCGGATCGAGAAGCGGAACGATCGCGACTGGTGCAGTTTCCCCGCGAAGAAAGGGGAACCGGTGATGCTGGAACTCTTCGCGGAACGGATCGGCTCGCAGATTGATGCGTACTTCCTCGTGACTGACGACAAGGGAAAGGTGCTCGCCGAGGTGGACGAAGCGGCGGACACGCTGAGCCCGAATCAGTTCTACACGCGTTCCGAGGACCCGGTGCGTTATCGCTTCTTGCCGCCTGCGGATGGAACGTATCGCGTGATGGTGTCGACGCGCGAGGCGGCGATTCAGTCGGGCGTGCGCGATGTGTACGTGCTGCGGATGACGCCGGAGACCCCGGACTTTCGCGTTGCCGTCATGCCGTTCCTGCTGAATTATCCCGAAGGGGTGACGGTGCCACGCGGCGGTTCATACGCCCTGACGGTGTACGTCGATCGTCGCGATGGCTTCGACGGTGCGGTGTCGCTGAGCGTGAAGGATCTTCCCGCGGGTGTCACCTGCCCGCCCCAGGTGGTGGGGCCGCAGCAGTCGCGGACGCACCTGGTGCTGACCGCAGCGAAGGACGCGAAGGACTGGAGCGGTTTCTTGACGGTGCTTGGCACCGCTGAGATCAAGGGCGCAAAGGTAGAACACGCGGCCCGGCAGTTCACCGTGACCTGGTCGCTGCCGGAGCAGCAGGGGCGGGCTCCGAACTTTCCCATGCTGACACGCCTGGATCGCGGCCCTGGCCTCGCTCTTGCGGTTCGCGGCGAGACATCGTTCACGCTGACGCCGACCACAACCGCGCCGATCAAAGTGAAGGCGGGCGACAAGGCGGAGGTGACCCTCAAGCTCACCCGGCCCGCGGATTTGAAGGACGCGGTGCAGGTGATCACCATCACCACCCTGTCGCCGCTGCGAGGAGGCAGCGCCGCGGCCAATCGTGCCGAGCCCGTGCTCGCGACGATCAACGCGGACAAGAGTGACACTAAGGTCAGTTTCGATGTCCCCCCCACGACCGCCCCGGGAACGTATACCCTCGTCTTCCGTGCCCTCGTTCCGGACCCGGCCAGCAAGCAGAACCAACTGAAGCCGCCCAAGGCTGCGTGTCTCTCGTCGCCCGTGACGATCGAGGTGCAAGCGAAGGAGACGCCCAAGGCAAAGAAGTGATCGCGACGCGAGATGACAGACAAGGACACACTCTCCGAGGTCACCCATGCTTCGCTCTCGCCGCTTCTCGCTGATCGCAGTCCTTGGCCTCATCGCAGGCACCGCCATCGCGGCGGACCCGAAGCCGCCCGTGAAGGTGTTCATCCTCGCGGGCCAGTCCAACATGGAAGGGCACGGCTTCATCAAGGCGGAGGCCAAACGCAACGAAGGAAAGGGTAGCCTTGAATACGTCGTTCGCGATCCCGCGACCGCGACGCAGTTCAAGCACCTGGTGGACAAGGACGGCAAGTGGATCGTTCGCGACGATGTCTCGATTCACTACCTCGATCGCAAGGGGCCTCTCACCGTCGGCTACGGAGCCAGGGAGGATCGCATCGGCCCCGAGCTCGGCCTCGGCCACGTTCTCGGCGAGGCTTACGAAGAACCCGTCCTCCTCATCAAGCTGGCCTGGGGTGGCAAAAGCCTGGCCAAGGACTTCCGCCCCCCAAGCTCCGGAGGCGAAGTCGGGCCGTATTACACGGAGATCATCACTCGGACTCACGACGTGATCCGAGATCTCAGCAAGCACTTCCCGCAGTTCGAGGGACGCAAGTCCGAAATCGTCGGCTTCGGCTGGCACCAGGGCTGGAACGATCGCATCAGCCCCACCTTCAACGCGGAGTACGAGAAGAACCTGGCCAACCTCATTCGCGATCTTCGCAAGGATCTGGGCGTCAAAAACCTGCCCTTCGTGGTGGGCGGCACGGAAATGGGGACCGACGCCGAGTCGCATCCGCGTGCCGTCTCGCTCGTCAAAGCCCAGGCAGCCGTGGCGGGGTACGAGGAGTTCAAGGGAAACGTGGCGTTCGTCAGCACTCGCAAGTTCTGGCGGACCCAGGTGCAATCCCCTTCCGGCCAGGGCTACCACTGGAACACCAACGCTGAGACATACTACCTCATCGGCGACGCCATGGGCCATGCCCTGCTGAAGCTCACGGGCCAAGAGAAGTGAGCCAACGAGACATGCCCCGAAGCGTCAGGCGTTCTTGACGAAGTAATAGACCGACAGCCCAAATCCGACGACGATGATGATCCATCGCACCACGGTCGCCGGCAGGCGCCGCGAGACGCTCGCACCCGTGTACCCGCCCAGGATCGCGCACACGGCCATCGGTAGGGCATACTTCCAGGCCACCAGTCCGTTGGCGATGAAGATCCCTGCAGCGACTCCGTTGATCACAAAGGCCAGGCAGGTCTTCACAGCGTTCATCTTGTGGATGTCACCGACGCCCATGAATCCCAGGGCCGTGAGCATCAGGATGCCGATTCCTGCGCCAAAATAGCCGCCATAGACCGCGACGAAGAACTGGAAGATCAACAGGCCAATCTGGGTGAACTTGCCAGGCTCGTGATCCGGGCGATGCTTGCGAAGCCAGCGGTTCAGCGGCTGTTGGAGCAGGAACAGGACGGCCGCCGTCAGGATCAGCCAGGGTACCAGGCTCGCGAAGCGTTTCTCGTCCAGAGACACCAGCCAGGCCCCCAGGGCTCCTCCCACGACGCTGGGCAGCAGCATTTGCAGCAGGAATCGGCGGGACTCGCGGACCTCGCGACGGAAGGCGAACGCCCCCGCGAGCGAGCCGGGCATCAGCGCGACGGTGCTCGTGCCGTTGGCCAGCGCCGCGCTGACGACACCGGTGAGAGCCGGGAAGGTGAGGAGCGTACCGCCGCCCGCAATGCTGTTCATCACACCCGCGATAAAGGCTGTGAGCCCCAGAAAAACATACGTCCACATCTCCTCCGTCATTCCGCATCTCCAGACTTGCTGCCGGTCCACGGTGACATGGCGAACCCTTCAATCGGCAGGAATACCACAAGAATTCGGGCGTATCGGCCTTTCGACGATTCGACTTTACACGAAATTCTTCCAGCGGTATAGATCGCGGGCTTATCGAGGATTCGTACACGTCCTTACCGGGGAGACTTCCTATGGCGCGCGGCGGGCGGAAATGGAGCATCGTTCTTGGCGTCGCACTCGGAGGGCTGCTCCTGCCAGCCCCCGCGGGGGCGTCATGGTTCAACGTCACACTGGCCAGCGGCTTTTCCGATGTCGCGGAAGTGCAGACGAGTCAACAGTTCCAGTTCGACTCAGCGGATGCGGGCGGCCTGCTTGGGCTCGCCAGCTTCCTCGCGGAAGGAACTTACAAAGCCTCCACCGACGGGGGGACCGTTTTCTTCACCGGGGGCGGGCTTCCCATCCTCTTCAATCTCAGCAACGGAAGTGGTTCGATCGCTTCACCGAACGCGCCCGCGGACGCCGCAGCCCTGGTGACGACGACACCTGCCAGCACCGAGGCCCCAGTGGCGGGCGGCGTCCTTCCGGATAACGCGGCCCTCATGCGCCTCTCGGTTTCACCCGCCAGCGAAGACGATGGCAATCGGATCATCTCCTTCAGCATCACGGATTCCAACCTCAGCCCTCTCGGCAGCGCGAACCTCAGCGTCTCTGGAGATAGCTGGTGGGTGCTCGGCATCAGTCCCACCTCGACTCCTGATCCCGATCCTGATCCTGATCCCGATCCTGACCCAGATCCTGACCCAGATCCGGACCCGGACGATGGACCAGGAAACGCGACCACGCCGGAACCCTCGACATTCGCCATGGCCGCTCTCGGTGCCGGGGCATTGGGGTGGTGGCGTCGGCGACGAAGCGCCTGAGATCGCCTTCAACCTGGCTTCTGGCGAACCCAGAGCGTGAGCGACGGGGTGGCCCCTCCAGTCACCTTGTGGCGCACCCACCAGGCGACGGGCCGGCCCCGTAATCACCCGAGACGGCCTGGATTTGCGAGGCGCCTTGGACGGCTGGAAAGAGGCTGTATTCCTGGCATCGCCCGGGGTCAGTGATGTGTCTGTTCCCTGGATTCGGGAGTCACACGGATGAGTAGCACTAGCCTGGCATTCCTGCTTCTCAGCTCGATCGTTTCGCAAGCACCGCCTTCGACTCCCGAAGGGCGTGTGCTGATCTCCTCCGCACGCACGGGGAAGCCGGACCTCTTCCTCGTGGATCCCGCGACGGGCACGACGAAGAATCTGACAGCGACGAACGATCGCATGGAACTGTGGCCGGCGTGGTCCGCGGATGGCAAGCGAATCGCGATGGCGACCTGGATGGACGACGCCACGCGTGTGACCGAGATCACCGTGATGGCGGCCGACGGCAGCGAGCGGAAGCGACTCACCGTGCCAGAAGACGGGGGCACCTGCCTCTGCCCCACCTGGGCTCCCGATGGCAAGCGGATCGCGTACGCCCGTGTCTTCGGAATGCCGGTTCGATCCGAGGTTCGCACGGTCAATTGGGACGGCACCGAAGACAAGCCGATCGCGGAGAACGCCGGCTTCCCCGCGTGGTCGCCGGACGGCGAAACCATCGCCTTCGCTCACTTTGACGGCGAGAACAAAACCTCACGGCTCGCCACGATGAGACCGAACGGAACGGAGATGAAGGACCTCACGGAAGCACGACCCGATGTGGCGATGCTGACGGCGGCATGGTCGCCCGACGGCCGCTGGATCGCGTTTCCCGCACCGGTGGGCGGTTCCATCGAACTGCATCGCATCAGCCTGGATGGCAAGCTTCGCACTCAACTCACCCACCTCGGGGCGGGAACGCTTAATCCCGTGTGGCAGGACGAAGACACGATCGTCTGCACCATGCTTCAGCCGCAGGCGGGCACGGCGTACGTCTCGCTTCGCGCCGATGGCACACGCCTTCAGGTCCACGCCCTGAGCAAGCTGGAACCCGCGAATCCCGTGATCCGCCCCGCCATGCTGCCGCCACGATCCTTCGAGAAGCTTCGCGAGCGATCCTCCATCCGGCAGGTGGCGCACCTCGAAGCCGCAGCGCCCACCGAGCCGCGGCTTTCGCCCAAGATGATGTTCCGCTCCGGCAATCGACTCTTTGTCGATGCCGTCTGGAACGCTGATGGCCAGTCGTTCGCTGGCATCGCGCCCGATGGGCCTCTGTGCCTCGTCGACGTTTCGCCAGAGGCCATTCGCCTCGGTTTCGAGCTTCCCGCTCACACGGGTGGTGTCTCCGCCGTGGCCTGGGCTCACGATGGCAAGGGACTCTACACGACCGGGGCCGACAAGACGATCCGCCTGTGGAACCCGCCCGCCACCGAGGCTCGCGCCATCGCAGAGATGACGGACGTGGGCGGCTCGATCGCGGTGCATCCCGAAGGGAAATGCGTCGCCACCGCTGGGGCCGATGGCAAGATCACGATTCTTGATCCCGAGTCGTTAAAGGTGAAGAAGACGATCACGTTCGACGAGAAGAAAACCGTCGCACTGCTCGGGCTGGTCTGGTCGAAGGACGGCCGCACGCTCTTCGCAGCGGGCGGTTCCGGCAGCATCGCGGTGCTGGGCGGAGCTTTGGCCGCCTTCGATCCCGACACGGGCGAGACCAGGTGGCGAACCAAGTCGATGCTCGGCACCGTGGCGGAGATCGCACTTTCGCCGGATGGCACCAAGCTTGCCGGCGCCTGTGGCGACACTTACATCCGCATCTGGGACGCCGCGAGCGGGAAAGAACTGCACGCGATGAAGGGCCACGCCGATCGCGTCACCAGCATCGCCTGGGCCACGGACGGCAAGACGCTCGCGAGCGGCAGCCTCGATCACACCGTTCGACTCTGGGACGCGAACACAGGCTCGCTTCTCGACACGCTCGCCAGCCACCTGGGCCCGGTCATCCGCATCCACTTCCGCCCGGACGGCAAAACCTTACTCTCCTCAGGTGTCGATCGCGTGCTGCTCTGGACAAAGTGACGCCACCCATCGGCAGCACCCTCACGCTCCCATGATGATCTTCCAGAACATGTCGAGCGGGCCGCTCGTGGGTGGGTCTGCGGGATCAACGCTGCCCTGGCCCCGGCAGGTGAAGCACGGATCCGCACCGACTTTGCCACGGCCCTCGCATGTCGGGCAGCCGAACGGCATCCAGCCGCGGGGCCCAGGTTCGTACGCGTAGAACTTCGTCCCCTGGCACAGCTTGCAGGCCGGGTTTCCCTTGCAGTTGCAGCGAACTCGCTTCGACATTATCGCACCAATTCCCTTCCCTGAACGGCGCTCAATCGCTCGCCCAAGAGATCACCGTAAGCCCGCTCATCGATCCTCGAAAACCGCACACGATCACCCACGCGAATCGGGAAGAAGCCGTCCGCCACGTCCACCACCGTGAGCGGCGTGCGTCCAATCAGGTTCCAGCCGCCCGGTCGAGGCAGGGGGTAAAGCCCCGTCTGCTTCCCGGCCACGCCGACGCTTCCCGGCTCCACGCGAACCCGTGGCGACTCCAGCCGAGGCACCCCCGCGATCGACGCCGGTAAATAGCCCAGATACGGGAATCCGGGCACGAAGCCCACCGCGAACACCGTGTATTCCACCGAGAGATGCGCGGCGATCACACGCGCGGAGTCGAGCCGAGCGTGATTCGCGACTCGTTCCAGGTCCGGCGCCATTTCATAGCACACGGGGATCTGGTGGACCACCATCGCCAAGGCTTGCGGCGAGGGCTCTTCGACGGCGTCGATCGCGGTGAGGGCCGCGAAGACATCCTGCCTCTTCACCTGATCCGCATCGAAGAACACACCCACGCTTGCGTAAGCCGGGACCACGTCGTGCAACCAGGGCGGGTTCGCCGTGCGAACCGCCCTGGTGAGTCGGATGGCCGCGGCCTCGTCCGCGAGGTACGCGAGAACCGCCTGATCTCCGAGAGAGACGAGCTTCATGAGGCTGATATATTCGCCAGAGCGGCGATTTCTTGAAATGGTTCCTCTCGACTGGCGTCTTTCTCTCCGATGGAACCCGACGCCCTCGGCTCTCTGATCGATCGGCACGCGGCAGCCCTGACGCTGTACGCCCGCCAGTTCTGCGCCTGTCCGGAGGATGTCGTGCAAACCGCCTGGTTCACAGTGTCGGACGATCCCGCCGGCCTGGACGCCACCACAGCCGCGGAAGCCCTGGCCACTCCTCCCCTGGAGCTTCGCGAAATCCTCGTCGCTCGCCTCTGGGGCAACCTGACATTCGAGGACATCGCCGCCACGGTCGGAGCGTCCGCAGCCACCTGCCATCGCCGCTACACCGAGGGGTTGACGCAGCTTCGCGCCCGACTGGGCGTGAAGCCTGAACCGGAAGGGAAATCATGACCGATCGCGATCCACTCGAGCCCATGCTCGCATCGCTGACGCCAGCGCCAGCCATCCTTCCTCGCGATCGGCTCTACTTCGAAGCCGGCCGGGCCGCCGGCGCTCGGGGCGTCCAGCACTGGCGACTGGCCACGGGCCTTGGTCTATGTGCGAGCGTGATGCTTGCCGTGTTCGCCTTCATGCGACCACCAGCCGTCATCGTTGAGCGCGAAGTGGTGCAGGTGGAGAAACCCACGCCGTCGATGGCGTCTCCCAGAGCACCGGTGGAATCCCCGACCGCGTCCGAGGATCTCGTCCGCTGGTTGAAGCTACGAAACCAGGTCGTGGCGATCGGCATCGACGAACTACCGCCGGCCCCCTCAGGCGACGGTGTCACCACCAGACGCCTTCGCGGGCCGTGGAACCCCTTGGACTAAAGACGTTCCCGTTTCGCGTGTCCAGGTGTGATCCGTTTCATTCCCAGTTTCTCTACGACTCCCCGGAGAACTCGCATGTTTCGCCACCTTGGCCTCTTCCTTCTGGCCTTGCCCGGCATCGCCTCGGCTGCCGATCCGGGGCCGGAGGCTCGCAAGCTCACGCTCTCGCCGGCCGCAGCGCCACGACCGGCTCTGAGGTTTGAGCTTCTCCCACGGCTTCGCGATAGCAAACCAGGGAATCGAGCCCTTCAGTACGCCTGGGCCTTCGAGCTTCGCCCGGCTCCGATGCCGGACAAGACCGGCGAACGCGAGAAGCGATTGGCGGCCTGGCAGGAGGGGCCGATTGACGCGCTCCCGTTAAAGGAGGTCAAGGAGCACCTCCAGACTTACGCGGATACGTTGAAAACCTACACCGGCGCCGCTCATCTTGATCGTTACGAGAGCGAGACGCTGCCGCGCCTGCGGGCGGATGGGATCAACACACTTCTTCCCAGTGTTCAGTTGCACCGCGAGGTGGTGCGTCAACTCGCACTGCGTCACCGCGTGGAGCTCGCCGAGGGCCGATTTGAAGACGCGATCCAGACGCTTCAGGTGTTGTTTCGCTCCGCCAAGGATGTCGGCGAGGACCCCACCTTGATCCAAATGCTCGTTGGCCTCGCGATCTCCAGCACTGCCATTCAGGAGATCGAGCACTGGGTGCAACGGCCCGATTCACCGAACCTTTACTGGGCCCTCACCGCGCTACCCCGACCCTTGATCGACCCGCGGCCGGGGCTTGAAGGGGAATCGGTCTTCTTTGACACCACGCTCCCGAACATCAAGGAAATCGAGAAGGGTCCACTGTCCGTAAGCCGTGCGGATGAGATCTTGGCGGGGATGTTTAGCACCCTGGAAAAACTCCAGAACAGCGGGATGGTCGAAGGTGCAACAAACTCAGGAGATGCGGAAGCGGCCCTCAAGCATCTGGCCTTCAATGCCGCGAAGATCCTCTACGTGACGACTCAATACGAAGGGGCCAAGAAATACCTGATTGAGGACGGCATGAAACCGGACGTTGTGGCCAAAATGGCCCCGGCTCAGGTCGTGGCCTTGCGGTCCATCCGTCGCATTCGCGGGCTCTTCGACGATCAGTTCAAGTGCTTTCTCTTGCCGATTCCCCAGGGACGGGCCGAATTCGCGAAGCTGGGGGACGAGACCAAAAAAGCTCGCGACGAGAATAGCCTTGATCTTCTGTTCGTTGTCGCGTTGATGATGTCTCCCGCCATGGAGCGGGCGCACGAATCGCACGCCCGAATCGAGAGGAAGCTCGCGGCTCTGCGTACTCTGGAGGCGATTCGCCTGCACGCCTCCGCGAACGGGGGTCAGCTTCCGAAGGCGCTCGCGGACGTGACCGCATTGTTTGTGCCAGGCGATCCGGTGACGGGGAAACCGTTTGAATACAGCGTGAACGGGAAATCGTTCACGCTCATCGGGCCGGCTCCGAACGGAGTAAAACCCGATCAGCGCAACAGCATTCACTACCAGGTGACGATGCGGTGAGACGCATCGAAGCTACTTCTTCACGGTGATGAAGATTGGCTCACTGGAGTAGCCGACCTTCACCACGAAGTTGATCGGCACGAAGCCCTGCACGCAGATGGGCACATCGGTGCACGGGGCTGCGTCCGCTGCGGCCTTCAGGACGATGTGTCCAACGCTGGCGGTGCCAAGCAGCGTCTTGCTCTTGTTCTCGACCATCGTCACACCCGGCGGCAGCGGGTCGGCGAACTTGATGCCAAGGTGTCGCAGAATCACATCGAGTGTCACCGCCTTGTCATAGTCCTTGCGCCGCTTCAGGTTCACCTCGATCTTCACTTCCTCGCCCGGCTTGAGCGTCACGCGGTTCGGCTTCACCTGGACTTCCATCAGGTCCGAATCCGTGGTGATGCCGACAGCCTGCATGCCGACATCGAAGCGGCCACGACCACCGCCGGGCAGGTAGATCTCCTCCACCGGCGTTGCATTGCGAGTCAGCGTCACGGCCTGTCCGTTTTCGTCCTTCGCCTCCGCGGTGCCGACGATCTCGACGAGTGACGCATCAAGCTTTGAACCGGGGGCCGCGCTCACCACGAGCAGCCCGGTCGTCATGTTCGCGGGGATCGTCAGGGGGTTCACGCTGACGCCGGCGGGCAAGCCTTTCACCTCGATCTTCACGGGGCCCTCGAAGCCGTTGGTTCGCGTCAACAGCGGATACCACGCGGCTCGCGAGCCCGGGCCCATCATCGCCTTCGAGGGATCGCACTTCAACGAAAAGCTGGGGCGGATCCAGTCCGCTTCCAGGTAGTACACGAAGCCCTCGCCGCCCTTGTTATTGAGGTCGCGAATGCGGACCACATACTCACCGTCAGCCGTCGGGCTGAACTCGATCGCGGCATCCTTTCCGTTCACGTCGTCGTTGGACGCGACGACCTTCCCGGCGGAACTCAGGATGTCGAGCTGAGAGTCGAGTTGCGATCGAAGCTCGGTGCCGAAGCGCCGGGCAAAGACCTCGACGCGGATCTTCTTCCCCTTCACGGCCTTGAAAACGAAGTGATCGAGGTCACGCTTCTCGCCGATACGGCCGTTGACTCCGCAGGGGATCTCGATGCGGTTGGCCTTCGCGGGCTCGTCGTTGGGCTCCTGCTCCGAGATCAGCGGCAGGTTCGTCACCACGATCGGTGCCGGGTTCGTTTCACCGCCCGGATAGGTCAAGGGGATCGCGTAAACGCCGGGCCGGATGGGAGGCGTGATCGGCCACACCGGCTTCAGAAGTTTCGCCGAACCGACTGGCTCCACGAGCGCCTCACGGCCCGGGTTGAGTGCCATCGGATACACCTGGGCCACGTAAGGCTTGTCGGTGATCGAGAGGGCGTACGACCAGCGTGGGTCACCCTCGAACTTCGCATCGCGGATGAGGACGAGGTAGTCGCCGTCACGGGGGGCCTTGAAGCTCGTGGTGGGGTCCGCGAAGTACGCATCATCGCTGGCAGCGAGTTCGCGGCCGTCCATGTCGAGCACCGCGATGAACGGGTCGAGGTGTTTCTGGAGATCGTGAATCTTGTCTTGGAGCCGCGCGCCCTGGACTTCAAGCGTGACGACCTGCCCCGCCCGGCAGTGGATCTTGAAGTAATCGACATTCTCCGCCACTTCGATTCGGCCGCAGGCCACACTGGGCAGCGGCACCGGCTGGGCTTTGGCGGGAAGGTTAATGCCGGGCTTCTCGAGAACCACAGGGGCATCGACCACGACCAACATGCCCAGCGAGGAAAGCCCGTGGGCACAGGCGACACGGAACTCGTGAACGCCAAGTGCGGCCTTGCTGCCGGGCGTGATCTTGACGGCAATCGACGGCACCACAGGCACGGCTTCGGCCTTCGTGTCCTTGTCCTTTGCAGCAGCCGTGGAAGCCGCGTCCGCCTTCTTATCCGAAATCACTCCAGCCGTGATGTCTGGGCTGCTGAAGATCAGCTTGTACGCCCCGCTGAGCGACGAGGGGCTCTTGCACTCGACGCGGACCTCGCTGGTCTGCCCACGCTGCACCGCCGTGGGCGTGACGTGGGTGATCATGGGAAACGAGGTCTGCCCGATGGCTGCGGCCGAGGAAAGGCCGAGGAGAAGAAATGCGAGGAGGGTAGGACGCATGAGAAACTCCATGGAGCCCACCCGGCAGAGCAGGTGGGCTTGAACGCGAATCACTTCGCTTCGGAGAATTCCTTCAATTCAAGCACCGACGAGGTGCCCTGGATTTCGTAGCTCAGCTTTACCACACCAACGTTCTTGGCGAAGTAGTACTTGATCGCGGTCTTGGTCCCCGCGATGTCGAAGTCCGGGCCGTCCACGAAAACCGTGTCGTATTCGCCCGCGGGCACCTTCACCTTTTCCGCCTCGGACTTGATGGTGAACTTGCCCTTCACGGTCTGCGTCCCCACCTTCGAGTTCACGTTCCAGTCGGCGTCCTTCTTGACGGGGAGGGACAGGAACTTGATCGGCGGATCGATCTTGTCGCCCTTGACGCTGACGCGATACACGCCGTCCTGCTTCACTTCGACGACCTCGGCCGCAACAGTCTTGCCGTTGACCTTGGTTTCCAGCTTGAAGCCATCTTTCTCGGCGCTCGCGACTTCGATCTCGACGGTCTGGTCGTTGGTCTTGTAGACCCACTTCGATTTAACCTTGAGCGGATAATATTCACTGCCCGTGGCGCCCGGAGCGGCATCCTTGGGTTCGGGAGCGGCCAGGGCGACTCCGCCGACCAGGATCAGGACCGCACCGGCCCACATGCGAATGCTTCGCGTCATGTCTCACCGCTTCTCGAGAGGTAGTCTGGGTCGCCCGGCACTTCCGGACGCACGGGGTTTACTATACGCCGGGATGCACCACTTGGCCGGGCCACGGCTCGCGCATCAATCGAGGTGCTTGGCCACGCGCTGGTCGATGAGGATCACGGACGAAAGCACCACCGAGACCACGCGAAATCCCTGGCTGATCAGGTAGGCGATGGTTTCGTCTTCCGCCAGCTGCAGGAGCTCGAGACCATGGAGTTCGATCACGAGGATCTTGGGCCGAAAGCGACCCAGGTCCAGGCCGCGGATCACTTCGCGGTCGAACCCCTGCACGTCCAGGTTCATGACATCGATCACCTGGCCCGGCGGCACCGAGGCGGCGAGCACTTCATTGATCGGCTTGACGAGAACCGTCTCGGTGCCCACCTGCTGCCAGCCATAGGATTCCCACTTCTTGGCGGCCTCCGCGGAGAAGGTGTTCACGTCCGAGTTCTGAAACTTGTAGTAAGTGAGTTCGCCATCCGTCGTGCCGACGCCCAGATGCAGAGTGACATCGTTCGGCCGAAGCTCGCGGAAAGCCTCCACATGCTCCTTGGACGGTTCGACGTTCACCCCGGTCCAGCCAAGAAGGGTGAGAAAGTGGGTGTTCGAGTTCTTCCGCGGGTGGTAGGCACCAATATCCACGTAGAACCCACGGGTCACCGGTGCCGTGTGGTAGCGCAGCAAGTGGTTGATGATGATGTCTTCGCCCAGCTGGGAGAAGGTGATGCGAGTATCGGCATTGGTGACCAGTTGCAGGAAGACATACGCAGGCACCTCTTGCAAAGAGGTCATGGAGAGTGGCACGATCCGATTCCTCGTTACTTGGATTTTCCAGCGACTTCGGGCACCGGTTGACCGGCCAGCGACTTCGCGACCAGGCTCGGATCTTGAAGCGGCGCGATGACACGGGGCTCCACGGGCTTGCCCGCCGCGAGCCAGGTGCTCTTGCCGAGCAGTGCGTCCGAGCCCGCACAGTAGCCTTCGGGCACCAGTGTGAGCCAGGCGCCGAGCTCGCCATCTCCGGCACCGCTCCAGAGCGTGGCGATGGGGGCGGCGTCGCCCGTCTTCCACAGCTTCACCACGCCGTCGGCGCCACCGGTGGCCGCCCTTTCCCCCGTGGTCTCGATCGCGGCCGCAAAGACCACCGAACCGTGTGGCAAAGGCTTCGTTACCGCCATCGTCTTGAAATCGAAGAGCCGAGCGGTGCGATCGCTGCCGGCAGCAATCCCGAGAGTTCCCTTGGCCGCAAAGGCGATCTCGTTCGTCGCGGTGGCGGGGCCGGCGACCTTCTTCTGCTTCTCGCCAGTCTTCGCGTCCCACCACTGGAGTTGCGGATCCAGCCCGGCGGTCACCAGTTGATCGCCCTTGGGAGGGAACGCGACCGCAAGGACTTCCTGATCGTTGCCGCTGAAGGTGTACTTACCCAGGCCCGTCTTGGCATCGACTCCGCGGCCGGAATTGTCCTTGCTGGCGGTGGCATACCAGGTGCCATCGGGTGCGAAAGCGACGGCGTTGACGAAGTCCGTGTGGCCCGTGAACGTATGCAGTACCTTCGCGTTCGCGGGGCTGGCGATGTCCCAAAGTCGCACGGTCTTGTCGAAGCTGGCCGAGGCGAGCTTCTGGCCGTCCGGTGCGAACGCGACCGACGAGACGACGTCCTTATGGCCGCCGAGAGAGCCGAGGAGCTTCCAGTCCTTCGTGTCAAACAGGCGAAGGTCGCCGCGGGCCGAGGGCTGGCCGCCGGCCACGGCGAGGAGCTTGCCGTCCGGCGAGAACTTGAGGTCGTTCACCGCACCGAGCACATTGGTAAGGACCTTGATCGGCCGACCCGTGGCGAGGTCCCACACAGTGGCACGGCCATAGATGCCGACGACGAGCCGCTTGCCGTCCGGGCTGAACGCGATCGCGGCGACCGGCGGCAACGGGCCGATCGGCAGCTTCAATTCCAGGGCTCCTGGCGTCACGGACGTCTTCGGCAGAATCACCTTCGTGGTGAACGACACGGGCAGCTTCCGGAACTTGGCGACCGGAACCGCCACCGTCACCGCACCGTCGTCCGCAGGCTTCGTCCCTTCCGGAGCACCCAGCGCGACCCACTTCGTCAGCAGGGCAATCTCCTCCGCGGCCAGCGGATCCGCGTCCAGAGGCATCGCGCGTTTCAAGTCCTTCGCCGTGAGCAACCGGATGAACGTCGATTTCGTCGGCTGCCCGGGGATCATCACCGTTTGCTTCCCGCCCTTGCGAATGTTCGCCGGGGTATCGAGCGCCAGCCCCGCGGAAACGTCGGGTTCGTCAAGCCGTCGCTCACTGTGGCAGACCGTGCAGTGCTTCCGAAGCAACGGCCGCACATCCTGCCAGTACGTGGGATCGGCGGAAAAAGCAGGCGCCACGGAGACACAAAGCTCGCAGAGCGTGGCACAGAGCGAAAGCAGGAGAAAGCGAGAGAGACGCATGGAACGGCCCCGGCGGTAGATTCATCTCTCGTTCCGACGCAGAGCACGGGAACGCAGGTGACGAATCGCATGGGCGAAGATCTTGGCGTCGGCCCCGCGGATCCAGCGGGACTTCGCGGCCCACGATGGGACCTTGTGAGGCCGTCTTATCGACTGAACAGAAACTCTCGGCCGTTTACCAGCACCCACAGAAGATCTTGCAGACCCTCTTTCGCGGTCGGGGCGGACTTCACCCAGCCGGTCGCCTTCGCGGCTTCGTCCTTGGTGGGGAAGCGGGACCATGCTGACAGGTAAAGCTCCTCGATCGCCTGCGGCAGCGGCTGCTTCGAGAGCCTCTCCACGCGGCCCTTTGAATCGGCGATCTTCAGGTTCAGGAAGTCGCCGTTGAGCAGGTGCAAGGCCTGGGCAATGTTCGGCTTCGTGCTGCGATCGCACTCGCAAAGGACCTGACGGCCCGGCCGGCCGAAGGTATCCATCAGGTACGACTTCACTGCCGAATCCGGAAGCTGAATGGCTCGCGTTCCCAGCGGCAGGCCTGTGTACTTCTCGCGAGTGCCCGTGGCGGCGTCCACCGCATCCGCAAGCTGCTCGGCCGTCAGCCGCTTGATCGTGTACCGCGTGAAGTGAGTGTTCGCACTGTCCGCACGGTTGCCCTCCGTCGACTCCGAATCGAGCTGATACGCCCGGCTCGTGAAGATCGTCCGCACCAGATGCTTCAGGTCGAACTTGTGCTTCGCGAAGTCGACCGCGAGAGCCTCGAGTAGTTCCGGGTTGCTCGCCGGGTTGGTCGATCGCATGTCGTCAAGCGGTTCCACCAGCCCGCGGCCCATCAGGTAGCCCCAGAAGCGATTCGCGATGTTTCGGCTGAAAAGCATGTTGTCCTTGGAAGTCAGCCAGTCCCCGAGCTTCTTGCGGCGATCGAACTCATCCTCCATCACCGGACCGTCCAACGGGTGCGGCAGAATCGTCTTGCCCGAGCGAGGATTGCGAGCATCGCCCGCGGGCCGGAGGAAGATCACCGTCTCGCGACCGAACAAGCCGAACTCCTGGCTCTGCTTCGTGCCCAGGCGTGAGAAGAACCCGACCATGCCGTAATAGTCGTCCTGCGTCCACTTCTCGAAGGGGTGATGATGGCACTTCGCGCACCCAAGGCGGATGCCCATGAACACCTGCACGGTCGATTCGGTCCAGTCGTCGGGCCCGGCACCGACCTTGAAAAAATTCGTCGGCCCCTCCGTGAAAGTGCTGCCCTCGGCGGTGATGATGTCGCGCACGAACTCGTCCACGGGCTTGTTGTCGCGGATCTGGGCTCGCAGCCAGTTATGAAAGCTCCACATGCCCTTATCCTGGAGCGCCTGGCGATTGATGCGAAGGAGATCGCCCCATTTCAGCGTCCACCAGTCGACGAACTCGGGGCGGTTGAGCACCGTTTCGATCGCCTTGGCTCGCTTGTCCTTGCTGGTGTCCGCCAGGAACTTTCGCACCTCGTCCGGCGTCGGCAGGGTGCCAATCGCGTCCAGGTAAAGCCTGCGGAGGAACTCTGCATCGCTACACAGCGGAGAGGGCGTCAGGCCCACATCCTTCCATTTGGCGAGGAGCCTTTCATCGATGAAGTTGTTCGCCTTGATCTCGGGGAAGCTCGAGAGCTTGGCGAAAGGCAGCGTGATCTGGGCGACTTCCGCCGAGCCGCCGAAGCGGATCATGACGTGCGTTTCGCCAGTGCCCTTCGCGGTGACGAGGCCCAGCGGCGTGACGGCGGCGACGGCGTCGCTGAGTGCATCGAACTGGGCGACCGCGGTGACATCTTCCTTGCGCCCGTCGCTCCAGATGGCTGTCACACAGAGTTGCTGCTGTTCACCCGGCACCATCACGCGGCTGGGCGGGAAGATGTCAATCTTCGCAACGGTCGGATCCGAGGTCAGCGGTTCCGGAACCCCGTCAGCGATCCACTGGCGAAGGCGGAGGTAATCGCGGCCGAGGAGCTTGAGTTTCTCACCGCCGCCGTGCTCCATCACGAGAGCCGGCTTGGCGAGGAGAATGCTGCGATCTGGGTCCGACAGCACGAGCCGACGGCCCTCGCTGCTCTGCACCATCTGGGCGTGATCAAAAGTGGGATCAAAGCCGAAGAGCGAAAGCTTGAAGCCGCCCTTGCCGAACTGGGCGCCATGGCAGCCGCCGCCATTGCAGCCGGCCTTCGTGAGGATGGGCATGATCTCGCGATTGAAACTCACGGGGCTATCAAGAGCGACGTTCTTGACCGTGGCAGGCACGCTCGCCTTCACGCCCGCGGCTTCGATCGTGATCGTCGTGGAGCCGTCGTTCGTTGCCGAGACGAGCCCGCGGGCATCGATGGCGACCGCACCAGTGCTCGTGAACTTCGCATCGCGAGTGAGATCCCACTTGCGGCCGTCGGCCCATACGCCAAGCACGATCAGGTGCTGCTCGTCGCGAAGGCCATCGAGTGCGATGGCTTTGGGATGGACGATCAGTTCTTTCGGCGAGCCCACGGGGCGCGGTGGCGTCGAAGGAGCAGGGCTCTTCTCCGCGGCGACTGCCGGAAGCGGGAGCATGGCGAGCGACACGACCCAGGCGAAACGATGCGAGATCAGCATTTGCAAGAACCCCGAAAGAGTGGGGATGGTTCGGCGGGAACGGCACGCGGGAGGCGGGTGGGATCAAGAAACAATTCTAGCGTACCAGAAATCCTGGCGGAAACGACCACTTTCGTCAAGTCAAACCTCGAAATGTTTGCTCGGGAGACCTTCCTCGAGAATGACGTTGTGACGCCTCGGGATGGCTTCCTCGTCGCTCATCCATAGGCTGGTCCGCAACCGCCGGTCTGGACCCTTTCCTCCACTTCGAGGTTCCTATGAATCGATTTTGCTTCACACTCTTGGCGGCCCTCGTGGGCCCGGCCCTCGTGATCGCAGCGGAAACACCGACACTGACCAACGTGTTCCCTCCGCCGGAAAGCAAGGGTGGCTGGAAATCCGCTCTCCCTGCGAAAGGCGAACCGGATGCAGCCACCCTCGCCAAGCTTGGCATCGACGCCGCGAAGCTGAAGGAAGCCTGGGACTTCAACGCACAGTCCGAAGGCGCCACGGGGTTGCTCGTGATTCGAAACGGCCAGATCGTTGGCGAATGGTACAAGGACTGCGATCGCAACACGAAGTTCAACATTTACTCCAGCTCAAAGGCCTATACCAGCCTGGCGTACGGGTTGCTTCTCGCCGATAGCGATGCGGGCAAGCTTCCCGGTGGCAAAAAGCTCACTCTGGACACCAAGGTCTGCAATGCAGAATGGCTGTCCGAATCGCTGCCACTGCCCGATCCGCGCAAGGCCAACATCACGGTTCGGCACCTGCTAAACATGGCCAGCGGAATCGACGGCGGGAACCTGCCCAGTGATGTCGAGCCCTTTGAGATCGCCCTGGGAAAGACAGAGAAATCCCCGTTTGCAAAGCTGAAGGCCGAGCCAGGCGAGATGTTCAACTACAGCAATGCGGGGGCCGCCCATCTGGTGCTTCTGTTCCCGCACATCGCTGGTCGAGACCTTTATCCCTTCATGAAGGAACGCGTCTTCGAACCGGTCGGAATGGAGAATCTTTCCTGGACCACGATCGGCGGCAACGGCAAGCTCGGCCCTCTCAGCCAGGGCTATAGCGGTGTCAATACGACGCCGCGCGAGCACGCTCGGTTCCTTTACCTCGCACTGCACAAAGGCCAGTGGGACGGCAAGCCGATCATTCCCTCCACGTACTACGACTTCGCATGGGAGCCCAGCAAAGCGAACCCGATGTATGGTGCTCAGTGGTGGGTGTTCCCCCGGCACAAGGACGCCCCGAAGGACCTCGTTCAGACCGCGGGAGCGAACAACAACCACGGCTACGTGCTGCCAAGCAAGGACTTGATCTTCGTTCGCCTCGGCGATGGGAAGAAATTCTCCTCCAAGGATTTCGAGCAACAACTTGTCAAAAAGGTTCTGGCTGCCGTGAAGTGATCCAGGAATCTCAGCGCACCCCGGGACTTACACACTCAGGGTGCACAACGGTCTGGAGAATCCCACGATTTAAATCCCGCAGGGAGTTTCATTGTCCCAGGCGTAGTCACGTCGCGAAGCTGAGCGCGGAACCCTTGCCTCGCAACCTCGTCGAGGTAACATCGGTAACGATGGCACGGGTCGTGGCTGCGCAGTCAACCTGGGAATCGGGCTCTAAAACTCCGCGTTCCCCGGCGTTCTTGGGAACGGGATCACGTCGCGGATGTTCTGCATGCCGCTCAGGAAGAGGACGGCTCGCTCCAGACCCAGGCCGAAGCCGGCGTGCGGGACCGTGCCGTAGCGGCGGAGGTCCGAGTACCAACTGTACGCGGCGGGGTCGAGGTGCTGCTCACGCATGCGATCCTCGAGGACGTCCAGGCGTTCCTCACGCTGGCTGCCGCCGATGATCTCGCCGACGCCCGGCAGGAGCACGTCCATCGCGCGGACTGTTTTGCCGTCGTCGTTCACCCGCATATAGAAGGGCTTCAGCGTTCGCGGATAGTCGTAGAGGATCACCGGGCACTGGAAGTGCTTCTCGGTGAGGTAGCGTTCGTGCTCGCTTTGCAGATCCTTGCCCCAGGCCACGGGGAACTCCCACGTCAGCCCGGAGGTCTCCAAAATCTTCACCGCCTCCGTGTACGACAGCCGCAAGAACGGCTTCTGCAACACGGCTTCGAGTCGCGGCATCAGGCTCTTCTCGATGCGCTCGGCGAAGAAGGCCATGTCCTCACCGCAACGATCGAGGGCGTCCTTCACGATGCGCTTCAGGAACGCCTCCGCGAGCGTCATGTTGTCGTTGAGATCGCAGAAGGCCATCTCCGGCTCGACCATCCAGAACTCGGCCAGGTGGCGAGGCGTGTTCGAGTTCTCCGCACGGAACGTGGGGCCGAAGGTGTACACCTTCCCCATCGAGCAGGCGAAGCTCTCGACCTGCAATTGGCCGCTTACCGTCAGGAAAGCCGGCTTGTTGAAGAAGTCCCGGGTGAAGTCGACCTGGCCGTCCACCCGCGGCGGTTTGTCCGCGTCGAGCGTGGTCACGCGGAAGAGAGCCCCGGCCCCTTCGCAGTCGCTGGCGGTGATGATCGGCGTGTGGATGTAGAGGAACCCTTGCTCCTGGAAGAAGTCGTGGATCGACTTGCAGATCTGGTTGCGAAGGCGGGCGATGGCGCTGAAGGTGTTCGTGCGAGGCCGCAGGTGAGCGATGGTGCGGAGGAACTCGAAGGAGTGCCCCTTTTTCTGAAGCGGATACGTCTCCGCGTCGGCGTCGCCGAGGAGTTCGACCTTTGTCGCGTGGACCTCGGTCGGCTGGCCCTTCGCGGGGGACGCCTTCACTTCGCCCTCGATGGCGACGCTGGCTCCGGTGCGGAGATGCTTCACCACGGCTTCGTAGTTGGGTAGTTCCGCCGGGGCGACAATCTGCACGTTCCCCTGGCTGGAGCCGTCGTTGAGTTCGATGAAGCTGAAGCCGCCCTTGGAGTCGCGCCGGGTGCGGACCCAGCCGCGAAGGAGGACCGTGCGGCCGATGGCGTCAGCCTGACGAGCGAGGGCAACGGTGATGGCGTCCATGGATGATCCTGAAAGGCCGCGAGCCGCGTGGCACCCTGCGTGCCTGGCGTGGATATCCCTGAAGTGATATGGAATGCGTTGCCAGACTTCAGGCTTCGCAAGGTGGGTTTAGGTGAGACCAAGTTTCGACGCGAGGCGAAGTCTCCCGAGCGGAGCACGGGGGTACGCGATCACGATTTCACGGGGTTGTTCGTGGCCCTGTCGTTACAATCCCTGGGTGGATTCCGCTTGTGAGGAAGGGCCTCGATTCATGCCAGCCGCACCTGTTGCCGTCGAGGATCTGCCGATGTCCGCCCTGCAAGCGGAGGCGGAGGCCGTGCGGACGAGGATTAATCGCTTCCGCCAGTCGCTGGGCCGCTTCCTGGTGAACAAGCAGGAGATCATCGACCTGATGGTGGTGTCCGCTGTCGCCCAGGAACCGTTGCTGCTCGTGGGCCCCCCAGGGACGGCGAAGTCCGATCTGGTGCTGAAATTCAAGGACGCTCTGGGCATTCGCGAGGAGGACTACTTCGAGTACATGCTGACGCGCTTCACGGAGCCGAGCGAAATCATCGGGGCGATCGACATCCGCGAGTTGCGAGAGGGGAGGTACATTCGCCGCAAGGAGGGGAAGCTGCCCACGGCGAAGCTGGTGTTCCTGGACGAGATCTTCAAGTCAAACTCGGCGATTCTGAACATCCTGCTGACGATCATCAACGAGAAGAAGTTCTACCAGGAAGGTCGGCCGGAGCCGGTGCCTCTGCGAGTGCTGTTCGCGGCCACGAACGAGGTGCCGGACCAGGGAGAACTGGCGGCCCTCAAGGATCGCTTCGTGCTGAAGGTGGAGAGTCGGCCCGTTCAGGAAGAGTTCTTCACGGAGTTGATCGACTCCGGCCTGCAAGCGGAAGCGAATCGCGGCCTGAACCAGAAGCCATGGGCGGAGGGGCACTGTTCGCTGGAGGATCTGTTGAAGGCAAATCGCTACCTGACGCTGCTGTTCGCGAAGAAGGCGACGGACAGCCGCGGCGAGGAGCAGAACGATCGGCAGGTCTTCTTCCCCGCGGACGTGTTCCGGGAGTATCAGCGCCTCGTGAAGACGCTGGTCCGCGAGGACAAGATCTTCATCAGCGACCGCAAGCTCGTGAAGCTGTACAAGCTCTTCCGCGTGCGCTCCTGGCTCTTCAGCGGCGGCACCGTCAGCCGCGACGATCTTCGCTTGCTGGCGTATCTGGGCGAAACGCACCAGGAGATCGAGCACCTGCGAACGAAGGTGCCGCTGCTTCTGGGCGAGGGCTAGGCATTCGGCGAGGGATTCGGGCGGACAACGCGAATGAGTTCACCCGCGAGGGATGGCAGTGGAGCAATCGCCGCGAGTATACGCTCGGCCAGGGCGACCCAATCCGTATCGCGGGTGCAAGTCACGATTCCTGTGTGGGACCGACTGGAACGATGAAGCTTTCGGTAATCCTCTCGATTGTGTGAGAATCGCTCTCCCAAGATCCGTCGCGCGGATCAGGACCTGTGCGTCGGCGATCCCGATGCCGGCATTTCCATCCTCATGGGACGCGAGCACATGGACACCGACTGAGCGGAGAATCACAACCATCGGTAATGGAAAATCCTCGTCGGCGTAGAGGCTGATCATGGGCGATTACTCATCCTCGTTCCGTCGAATCACCTCGTCGATCTCGTGGGAGTGATCCCGGTAGTAAGCCCAGGAGGCTTCAAG
>Ga0105044_10000576_pt1 | contig 45329 bp, 42 predicted proteins | sample MAT01_FD_78092 | JGI IMG/M metagenome (GOLD analysis project Ga0105044, IMG submission 78092) | Freshwater microbial communities from Lake Fryxell liftoff mats and glacier meltwater in Antarctica - MAT-01 | ecosystem: Environmental > Aquatic > Freshwater > Ice > Liftoff microbial mat | place...
CATCCACACTGGCCTGGAATCCAACCGCCGTTGACAGACGGCCAGATCGGTAAGCATGGCGCCGCCTTTTTTGTCGGTTTCGATACCGTCAAAAATACCGTCGGATACCGTCAATTGCAACGAATTTGAGCGGATGCGGGTGGACGCACCAACCATCAAAAACCTTTGATGTTCGGGACTTCTCCGGACATTTATGGACATGTCCGGAGGAAGCGATGGTGCCCAGAAGAGGACTCGAACCTCCACGCCTCGCGGCGCTGCTACCTGAAAGCAGTGCGTCTACCAATTCCGCCATCTGGGCACGGATCGGAGGCGGGTGACTAAGGGTCCACGCCCGCCTTGTCAATTGTGCGCTTAACGCGGTGCGGCGGATCGGTTATCACCGCCTTAGCCAAGGGGCCGCCATGTCGCAGCGCATCGTCACCATCTTCGGAGCATCGGGGTTTCTGGGCCGCCATATGGTGCGGGCGCTGGCCAAGGACGGTTGGCGCATCAGGGCCTGCTCGCGCCGCCCGCAGCTCGCCGAATTCCTGCGGCCCTATGGCACGGTCGGGCAAATCCAGCCCTTCAAGGCGAATGTGACCGATGAGGCCGAAGTGCGCCGCGCGGTGACCGGGGCGGATGCGGTGATCAATCTTGCAGGCGTTTTGCATGGCGGCCTGCGCGGCAAAGCGTTCACATCGACCCATAGTGACGGCGCGGGGCTGATCGCCCGGGCGGCGGCCGAGGCCGGGGTGAAGCATTTTCTGCATGTCTCGGCGCTGGGGATCAGCGCCACGAGCAAGGCGAAGTACGCCGCTTCGAAGCTCGCCGGTGAAGCTGCGGTGCGCGAGGCGTTTCCGGGGGCGACGATCTTCCGCCCCTCGGTGGTGTTCGGGCAGGAGGACCAGTTCTTCAATCGCTTTGCCAATATGGCGCGCTACACCTGGGTGCTGCCGCTGATCGGCGGGGGGGCGACGAAATTCCAGCCGGTGTTCGTGAGCGACATTGCCCAAGCCGCCACGGTGGCGTTGGACAGCGATACGGCCAAGGGCGTGACGTATGAGCTGGGCGGGCCGGAGGTGATGAGCTTCCGCCAAGTGCTGGAGTTGATCGTCAAGGTGATCGCCCGCCGCCGCCTGTTTGCGCCGGTGCCGTTCTTCCTGGCCAAGCTGGGCGCCTATCCGGCGATGCTGCTGCCCAATCCGCCGATCACCCCCGATCAGGTGGAGATGCTGAAGGGCGACAGTATCGTTTCGGAAGGCGCGAAGGGGTTTGCCGACCTGGGGATCAGCCCGGAGGCGCCGGAGGCCATCGTGCCGGGATATCTGTGGCGCTTCCGCCGGACCGGCCAGTTCGAGCCGGCTGCGCAATAAGGTTTGACCGCAAGTTTTCCCGCCTGGGCCTGGATCGCCTTTACGCTGACCGCCGCGACGCTGCAGGCGTTTCGCACGGCGGCGCAGAAATGGCTGGGGGGCACGCTCACCACCGGGGCTGCGACCTATGTGCGCTATCTCTTTGCCCTGCCGTTTGCGGCGGCGTGGGCACTGATCCTCGTAATTGTTTTCGATATCGAGGTGCCGCTGCCGGGCGCGGAATCGTTTGCCTATGCGGCGGCGAATGCCGGGACGCAGATTGCGGGGACCGCGTTTTTGCTGATGGCGCTGCAGTCACGCAATTTTGCGGTGGGCGTTGCCTATTCAAAAACAGACGTCGTGCAGGCGGCGGTGTTCGAGGCGCTGGTGCTGGGCGCGGCCGTGACCTGGGGCGCGGCGGTGGGCATCGCGATTGCGACATTCGCGGTGATGCTGATGTCGTTGAAGTCGGGCGCGAAACCGCTGGAGGCGATGCTGGCGGGCGTCACTGAAAAGACCGCGATCTATGGGCTGTTATCGGGCGCAAGCTTTGCGATCTCGGGCGTGATGGTGCGGGCCGCGGTGCTGCACTATCCCGCCGATGTGCCGCTGGCCGGGGCGGCAGTGTCGGCGCTGCTGACGGTGCTGACATTGCAGGTGGTGTTCATGGGCGCGTTTTTGCTGTGGCGCGAGCCGGGCACGTTTGCGGCCATCGGGCGGAGCTGGAAGCCTGCGCTGTTTGCGGGCGCGGCGGGTGGGGTCGGCTCGATCTGCTGGTTTCTGGCGCTGGGGCTGCAGCAGGTCGCTTATGTGCGGACGCTGGGGCTGGTTGAGATACTCGGCACAATTGCGATCTCGCGGCTGCTGTTCAAGGAGCGGCCACGGCGGCGCGAGATTGCCGGCATTCTCATTTTGCTCGTGGGAATCGCTTTGGTTTTGAATGCCGGATAGGTGCAGGCGGGAGGCCGCGCCCGCTATGGCCGGTGCGTTCCAAGCGGAAGGCTTCGACATCCCTGTCGCCGCGTGCGGCGTTGCATAGGCGGCAGGCGGCGGCGAGGTTGGGCTCGGCGTCCGCGCCGCCTTTGGCGAGTGGGACGATGTGATCGAGGGTGGCGCCGCGACCGCCTTGGCCGGTGCGATCCATGGAGAGGCCGCACCAGCAGCAGCGTCCGTGCTGGGCGGCGATCAGGGACGCGCGAACCTCTCCTCTGTTCACCGGCTGTAACGGACAGGCGGCATGCGGATTTTGTCCTGCCGGCACATGGAGCGTTTGGCCTGCGCGCCGCAGGTGGCGAACTGCAGCTCCTTGGTCATGCAGATGCGGACCTCGTCGAGTGCATTGCTGGAGCAGGTGACGGAGATCTGGTCGGGCTTCAGCATCGGATTGGCCGCGACGAATGCCGAAACGATGTCGCGCGGTGAAATGGTGAGCACGGTGTCGAGTTGTTCGAACTTCGCTGGGATGAAAACTTTCTGCCAGGCGGCGCGTACGGCGGCAAAATAGTCTTCCTGGCTCGCGCCCGTGCAGGCGCCGTGAGCGCGCCATTCATGCCCGATCAGGCCGCGTGACGGCATGATGTCGAGCATCTCGTCGATCAGCGCATCGGGGACGCGCGCATTGTCGGTCGGGCAGTCTTCGGGATAGCCGCGCTCGTTCTGCGGCCAGAGACCGTGGACGATAAAATGAAATGGCCGGCCGCCGCATTGCAGGCGATCGCGATCTGTCGCCTCGGTCTCGCAATAGGAGGGCGACCAGGAGAGCGCGAGGAGATAGCTGTCGAAATCGCCATTGGGAATGGCGGGCGGCGGCTCGGCGGTGGCGGTGCGCGCCGGTGAGGGCGCGGGCGCGCTCTGCGTCGCCGTCGTGCGTGGCGCGTCGCCCTGCAGCGACGCGAGATCGAAGCCGAGCCAGCCAGCCACAGCGACGATCAGCGCAGCGAGCGCGAGGATGACCGGATTGCGGTTGCGCATGGCGGCTCAGCCGGACTGGCAGCGGCGCAGATAGAGCGTGGTCGTGGGGTAAGTCTTGTCGGGTCCGGCCGGCACGATCTCCAGCGTCGAGCCGTTGATATAGTCGATCCCGAGATCGCCCTTCTCGGAGGAAAGGAAAATCTCCAGCTTGATCGGCGCGGTGGCGGGCGGTTCGACGACCTTGTAGTCGGTGATGACTTCGCTGGTCTTCACGCCGTTGACGCGCTGGCCGACGACCAGACGGAAGGCTTTGTCGTTGACCGCGCCGAACGACATGACGAAGCCGTCGGATTTGCAGGTCTCGGGCAGCTTGCCCTGAGCGCCCAGCCAGATGCCGTAGATTCCGATGGGCGAAACCTTGAAGCGCTCTTCGGCATGTGCCGAAACGGCGATGGCGGCAGCAGCGGCGATAAGAAGGATGCGGCGCAAATCTGAACTCCCTTTTGGGTCTTGCCGCGCGCAGTCTAGCGGACGGCGAGGGCGACGAGAATGAGGCTGCCGAGCGCGATGCGATACCAGGCAAAGGGGGTGAAACCGTGACGGGCGATGAAGCCGAGCGCCCAGCGCACCACCAGCATGGCGGCGATGAAGGCGGCGAATGAGCCGACGCCGATCAGCAAGGCCGTATCGGGGGTGAAAATCGACCAGTTCTTGTAGAGATCGTAGACGAAGGCCCCGAGCATGGTGGGGATGGCGAGGAAGAACGAGAACTCCGCCGCCGCCCTGCGTTCGACGCCCAGCAACAATGCGCCGACGATGGTGGCGCCCGAGCGCGAGGTGCCGGGGATCATGGCGAGGCATTGCAGCACGCCGATCTTGAGACAGACGCTGAGCGGCAGCGTGTCGCTTTCGGTGAATTTCACGCGCGGCAGGTTGCGCTCAACCACGATGATGACGATGCCGCCGGCGATGAGCGCGATGGCGATGGGGAGCGGCGCGAACAGCAGCTCCTTGATCTGCGAATGGAACAGCACGCCAAGCGCCACGGCGGGCAGGAAGGCGACGATGATGCCGGCCGCGAACAGCTGCGACCGGCGCTCGCTCGGCAGGGTGACGAGCACGTTCCAGAGCTTGCTGAAATAGAGCACGACGATGGCAAGGATGGCGCCGAGCTGGATCATCACCACGAAGGCGTCCCAGCCGGCGACCCGAAAGCCCAGCAGGTCGGCTGCCAGGATCTGGTGGGCGGTGGAGGAGACGGGCAGGAACTCGGTGAGGCCCTCGATAATGCCAAGAACGATGGCGATGATCAGATCGGACATGGGCGGCCAAAATCGGGTGCGATAAATCTCACATGACCACGCGGTGAAGCTAAGGCCAAGAGGATGCAGAGAGGTCTCAACAGGATCAAGTAATTGCTGGGATATATGTCCGATTCGGCTCTTTAAAGCCGAGAATTGTCCGCGAGATGCCTGAAATCGAACCCGTGCCCATAATATTTAGTCACTATTTATGTCCTATTATCCCTTTTCCCTCTTTTCGGTGGGGTTTTGGGCTTCTATAAAGCCGGCCGATCTTATGCGCGCAGGCGGGCTGAACCATGGCGACCACCAAAATGCTGCGCTTTGTCAGCGTCGGCCCGGCGACCCCCGAAAAGCGCGCGGCAGGCGCGCGGCGGGATGATTTCCATGAGATTTACGCCGGCTACATTACCGCCAAGGCCGAGGAGCAGGCGAGCCGGTGCAGCCAGTGCGGCGTGCCGTTCTGCCAGGTCCACTGCCCGCTGCAGAACAACATCCCCGACTGGCTGAAGCTGACCGCCGAGGGGCGGCTGGAGGAGGCCTATGAGGTCTCCAGCGCCACCAACAACATGCCGGAAGTCTGCGGCCGCATCTGCCCGCAGGACCGGCTGTGCGAAGGCAATTGCGTCATCGAGCAGTCGACCCATGGGGCGGTGACGATCGGCGCGGTCGAAAAATACATCACCGACACGGCATGGGAGATGGGCTGGGTGAAGCCGATTGCCCCGGCACGCGAAAGGCCTGAGAGCATCGGGATTATCGGCGCCGGGCCGGCCGGCCTCGCTGCGGCGGAGGAGCTAAGGAAGCTGGGCTTTCAGGTGACGATCTATGACCGTTACGACCGGGCGGGCGGGCTTCTCATTTACGGCATTCCGAACTTCAAGCTGGAGAAGGACATCGTTACGCGGCGCACAGAGCGCCTGAGCCAGAGCGGCATCGCGCTGAAGCAGGACTTCGAGGTGGGCCGGGATGCGACGCTGGGTGAATTGCGCGCACAGCATGACGCGATCCTGATCGCCACCGGCGTCTACAAGGCGCGGCTGATGGAGACGCCGGGCGCGGGGCTGAAAGGCGTCTTTGCGGCGATGCGTTATCTCACCGCCTCGAACCGCAAGGGACTGGGCGACGATGTGCCTGAGTTCGATGACGGCACGCTGAACGCCGAGGGCAGACATGTCGTGGTGATCGGCGGCGGCGATACGGCGATGGACTGTGTGAGGACTGCCGTGCGTCAGGGCGCGAAGAGCGTTACCTGTCTTTATCGCCGCGACCGCGAGAACATGCCGGGCTCGATGCGCGAAGTCGCTAATGCCGAGGAAGAAGGCGTGCGGTTCGAGTGGCTTGCCGCGCCGAAGGCGGTGCTGGGCGAAGCGGCGGCAACCTCGGTGCGGGCGCAACGCATGCGGCTCGGCCTGCCGGATTCATCCGGCCGCCGCGCGCCGGAAGCGATTGCCGATGCGACCTTCGATCTCCCTGCCAACATCGTGATAGAAGCGCTGGGGTTTGATCCCGAGGACCTGCCGGCCTTGTTCGGCGCGCCGGAACTGAAGGTTTCGCGCTGGGGCACGCTCGCCTGCGACTTCCGCACGCAGATGACGAACATCGAAGGCGTGTTCGGGGCGGGCGACATCGTGCGCGGCGCGTCCCTCGTCGTTTGGGCGATCAAGGACGGGCGGGATGCGGCAGCGCAGATCGCATCCTATGTTGAGGCCAAAGCGGCTCTCGCAAAGATGGCGGCGGAGTAGAGGCGATGAACGACCCCCGCAACGAAGGCGAGATCGCGATCGAACGGTTCCTGGCGAACCGCGAGGTTCTGGAATCCGGGCACGTCTATAACCCCGCCGATGAGCACGATGCCTGCGGCGTCGGGCTTGTTGCCTCGATCGACGGCATTGCGCGGCGCGAGGTGGTGGAAGCCGCCATCGCCGCGCTGAAGGCTGTGTGGCATCGCGGCGCGGTGGATGCGGACGGCAAGACCGGCGACGGGGCGGGCATTCATGTCCAGGTGCCGCGCGCCTTCTTTGAAGACCATGTGATCCGCACCGGCCACCGCCTGCGGCCGGGACATCTGGGCATCGGCATGATCTTTCTGCCGCGCACCGATTATGCGGCGCAGGAGACCTGCCGCACGATCATCGAAAGCGAGCTGCTGAATTTCGGCTTTTACATCTATGGCTGGCGGCAGGTGCCGGTCGATATCTCGGTGATCGGCGAGAAGGCGAATGCGACGCGCCCCGAGATCGAACAGATCATGTTCGACAATCCCAACGAAGCCGACATCGAAGAGATCGAGCGCGAGCTTTTCATCGTGCGCCGCCGCATCGAAAAGCGGGTGCGCGAGGCTTCGATTCTCGACTTCTATATCTGCTCGTTCTCGACGCGCTCGCTGATCTACAAGGGCATGTTCCTGGCGGCGAGCCTGCCGATTTTTTATCCCGATCTGCAGGATGCGCGCTTCGTCAGCCCGATGGCGATTTTCCATCAGCGCTATTCGACCAACACCTTCCCCACCTGGCGTCTCGCTCACCCGTTCCGGATGCTCGCCCATAACGGCGAGATCAACACGGTGAAGGGCAACACCAACTGGATGAAGAGCCACGAGATCCGCATGGCCTCCGATGCGTTCGAGGGCCATGAGGACGACATTAAGCCGATCATCCAGCCGGGGTCTTCCGACAGCGCTGCGCTGGACGCAGTGTTCGAGACCATCGTGCGCGCCGGGCGTTCGGCACCGCTTGCGAAAATCCTGATGATCCCCGAAGCGTGGGCGAAGAAGGGGTCTTCGATCCCCGAGGCGCACCGGGCGATGTATTCCTATGCCAACTCGGTGATGGAGCCGTGGGACGGGCCGGCAGCGATTTGCGCGACGGACGGGCGCTGGGTCATTGCCGGGCTCGACCGCAACGGGCTCAGGCCCCTGCGCTTTACGATCACCGACGACAACCTTCTCTATGTCGGCTCGGAAACCGGCATGGTGGTGCTGGACGAGGCAAAGATTGTTCGCAAGGGCCGCGTCGGTCCGGGCCAGACGATCGCAGTGGATTTGAAGACCGGCAAGTTCTTCGAAGACCGTGCGCTGAAAGACATGCTGGCCGCCGAGCATGATTATCAGGACTGGGTTCAAAACATCGTCGAGCTGGAGCCGATCGTCGGCCCTGGCCCGGAGCCGCGCTTGTTCGAGCGCGAAGAACTGCGCCGCCGCCAGGTTGCGGCCGGCACGACGCTGGAAGAGCTGGAGATGATCCTTTCGCCGATGGTGGAGGACGCGAAGGAGGCCATCGGCTCGATGGGCGACGACGCGCCGCTCGCTGTCTTGTCGGACCAGTACCGGCCGCTGTCGCATTTCTTCCGGCAGAATTTCAGCCAGGTCACAAACCCGCCGATCGACTCGCTCCGCGAAGAGCGGGTGATGAGCCTGAAGACGCGCTTCCGTAATCTGGGCAACGTACTGGCGACCGATGAAAGCCAGACGGAAGTCTATGTGCTGGAAGGCCCGTGCATTTCGACGGGCATGTATCAACGCATGAAGGACCACCTTGAGGGGCGGTTCTACGAGATCGACTGTGTGTTCGAGACGAATGGCGACGGCACGGCCAAGCCGGGCGCGCTGAAGGCGGCGCTCGACCGCATCCGCGCCGAGGGCGAGGACGCGGTGCGCCAAGGCTATAGTCATCTCATCCTCACGGACGAACGTATCGGCAAGAGCTTTGCCGCCGTTCCGATGATCCTGGCGGTCGGCGGGGTGCATGCGCATCTGGTCTCGAAGGGCCTGCGGACCTTTTCGTCAATCATCGTGCGCTCGGCGGAGTGTCTCGACACGCACTACTTCGCCTGCCTTATCGGCGTCGGCGCGACAGTGGTGAACTCATACCTCGCGCAGGACTCCATCGCGGACCGGCACGGGCGCAATCTGTTCGGCGACCGGAAACTGGGGCCGTGCGTCAAATCCTATATCGATGCAGTGCATGCGGGATTGTTGAAGATCATCTCCAAGATGGGGATCAGCGTCATCTCGTCGTATCGCGGCGGGTATAATTTCGAGGCCATCGGCCTTTCGCGCGCACTGGTGGCGGAGTTCTTCCCCGGCATGCCGAGCCGCATCTCCGGTCTTGGCCTTGCCGGCATCCAGGACAAGTGCGTGCGCCAGCATGCCCGCGCCTTTGCCACCGACGCGGCGGTGTTGCCGATCGGCGGACTCTATCGCTATCGCAAGGGCGCGGAGACGCATAGCCATTCGGCGCAGGCGATCCACATGCTGCAGGAGGCGGTCGGCAGCGACAGCTATCAGCTCTACAAGCGCTATTCGAAAATCGTGTGGGACGAGAAGCCCGTCGCGCCGCGCCATCTGATGGATTTCCGCCCGGCGCTGGCCGCCGTGAAGCTGGAAGACGTCGAGAGCATCACCGAAATCCGGAAGCGCTTTGTGACGCCGGGTATGAGCCTTGGCGCGCTGTCGCCGGAGGCGCATGGCGCGCTCAACATCGCTATGAACCGGATCGGCGCGAAGTCGGTTTCAGGCGAGGGCGGCGAAGACCCCGCCCGCTTCAAGCCGATGGCCAATGGCGACAACATGAACTCGGCGGTGAAGCAGGTGGCAAGCGGCCGCTTCGGCGTGACGGCAGAATATCTCAACCAGTGCCGCGAGATCGAGATCAAAGTGGCGCAGGGCGCAAAGCCGGGTGAAGGCGGCCAGTTGCCCGGCTTCAAAGTGACGGAGCTGATCGCCAGGCTGCGCCATGCGACGCCCGGCGTGATGCTGATCTCGCCGCCGCCACATCACGACATCTATTCGATAGAGGATCTGGCGCAGCTGATTTACGATCTGAAGCAGATCAATCCGATCGCCCGGGTGTGCGTGAAGCTGGTCGCCTCAAGCGGCATCGGCACCATCGCGGCGGGCGTGGCCAAAGCCCATGCCGATATCATCCTCATCGCGGGACAGGTCGGCGGCACGGGCGCCTCGCCGCAAACCTCGATCAAATATGCCGGCATCCCGTGGGAGATGGGCCTCACAGAGGCCAATCAGGTACTGACCCTCAACAACCTCCGCCACCGCGTGACACTGCGCACCGATGGCGGCCTGAGGACGGGCAAGGATATCGTCATGGCGGCGATGATGGGGGCGGAGGAGTTCGGCATCGGCACCGCATCGCTGATCGCGATGGGCTGCATCATGGTGCGCCAGTGCCATTCCAACACCTGTCCGGTCGGTGTGTGTACGCAGGATGAAAGCCTGCGCGCCAAGTTTACCGGCACGCCGGACAAGGTGGTGAACCTCTTCAGCTTCATAGCCGAAGAAGTGCGCGAAATTCTGGCGAGCCTCGGCTTCCGCAAGCTGACCGAGGTCATCGGCCGCACCGATCTCTTAATGCAGGTGAGCCGCGGCGCGGAATCGCTCGACGATCTCGATCTCAATCCGCTGCTCGTGCAGGCCGACCCGGGGCCGCACAACCGCTATAGCGATCTTGGCCGCCGCAATGAGGTGCCCGATACGCTGGATGCGCGCATCGTGGTCGATGCGGCGCGGATGCTGGAAGAGGGCGAGAAGATGCAGCTCGCCTATAACGTGCGGAACACCGACCGGGCGATCGGCACGCGGACCTCGAGCCACATAGTGCGCAAATACGGCATGACTGGCCTGGCGCCCGGCCATCTGACGCTGCGCCTGCGCGGCACGGCGGGGCAATCGCTGGCGGCGTTCGGCGTGCAGGGGCTGAAGATCGAACTCTTCGGCGATGCCAATGACTATGTCGGCAAGGGCCTGAGCGGCGCGACCATCGTGGTGCGGCCGCTCGCCTCGTCGCGCCTCGCGAGCCAGGACAATTCGATCATCGGCAATACCGTTCTTTACGGTGCGACGGCGGGCAAATTATTTGCGGCCGGCCAAGCCGGCGAGCGCTTCGGGGTGCGCAACTCCGGAGCGACGACGGTGATCGAAGGCTGCGGCTCGAATGGCTGCGAATACATGACCGGCGGGACGGCGGTGATCCTGGGACAGATCGGCGACAATTTCGCGGCCGGCATGACGGGAGGTATGGCCTTCGTCTATGACGCCGATGGCGCGTTCGAGAATCATGTCAACCCGGACAGTGTGGTGTGGCAGCGCGTGAATTCTGCCTATTGGGAAAGCGTGCTGCGCGATCTCGTCACTGAGCATGCCCGCGAGACGGCGTCGAAATACGCGGCGACGATGCTCTCCAACTGGGATCTGGAATTGCCGCGCTTCTGGCAGGTCTGCCCCAAGGAGATGCTGACCCGTCTTGCCCATCCGCTAGGCCCCGCAGCGGCGCTCGCAGCCGAGTAGTCAGCCGAGCGCTGTGAGAATCGTGTCGAGCGCGGCCGCAAGACGGGGCGCTACATCTGGTTGAAGTGCCTGCCAGTGCGCCGCCTCGACCATAGCGCCGCTGAGAAGATGGGCCATCGCCATGGCGTCGGGAAGGCCGAGTGCGGTGAGGCCTTCCATTAGCAGCGGACGCGAATGGCGGTTCTCCATCTCGAACCATTGGATGCCGCCCAGCACTGCCGGACCGTCGATGAGATAAATGCGCCGGCGTGCTGGATCGGCAGCGGCATTGACATAGGCGGCCGCGCCGCGGCGCAGGGCCTCGCGCGGGCTGGGGGCACCGTCCGAGGCGGCAGCGATGGCGTCGGCGATTTCGCGCGCCACCGCTTCAAAGACTGCCGCAAAAAGCGCGGATTTGTCGGCAAAATGAAAATAAAGCGCACCACGCGTCACGCCAGCGGCGGCTACGATTTCCTCGGTCCCCGTCGCCGCGAAGCCCTGAACCGAAAATAGGCGCTGACCGATTTCGATCAGCCGGCGGCGCGTTTCGTCGCCTCTCAACACGTTCTTGGCTCGATGTTCTTGCATACATACATCCTGTATGTTATTAGATACAGACAGATTGTTTGTATCTGATAGAGCCCGAAATGCCATGAAAATGCTCGATGTGTATTCCCTATTCACCGTCCCGGACATCGCCGCCCAGCGTGAGTTCTATCGGAAACACTTCGCGGCGAAGGTAGTGTTCGAGGCGAACTGGCTGGTGTTCCTTTCGCTTCCTGTCGAGGACGGGGAGCGCAGTCTGGTGTTCATGACGCCCGATCATCCGGGCACCGCTCCCGGGCCCGAGCCATTCGACGGCAGGGGGGTGATCGTGACGATCCAGGTGGCCGACGCCGCCGCTGCGCATGCGGCGCTGGCCGCAAGCGGGGTGCCCGTCACTTATCCGCTGACCGACGAGCCTTGGGGACAGCGGCGCTTTATGGTGCGCGATCCCGCCGGTGTGTTGATCGATGTCGTGGAACAGACCGTGCCGGCTGCTGGATACTGGGACCGCTATATCGTTCGCGGCTAACGGGTTAGTCTCGCCCCATGAAGATGGCTGAACTTGAGCGCCGCTCTGGCATCGGGCGGGAGACGATCCGCTTTTACATCCGCGAGGGCTTGCTGCCCGAGCCGGAACGCCGGGCGCGCAACGTCGCCGCCTATGACGAGGTGCATACGGCTCGGCTAAAGGCGATCAAGCGCCTGCAGGAGGAGCGCTTCCTGCCGCTGGAGGTCATTCGCCGCGTGCTCGACGGAGATACGACGGCCCTGCCGCCTTCGAGCGATCCCTTCGCCCAGCTTGGCCCCCTGCTCGCGCAGCGTCTCGGGGTCGGCGACGGCGAGCCGCCTGTGCTGCTCGCGACGCTGACCGATGGCGACGAGCAAGCCGCGCGCGATGCAGCGGCGTTGGAGGTCGCGGGCGCGATCGCCGTGTTCGAGAGCAAAGGCGGGCGGGCCGTCACGCGGCTGGATGCGCGCATCGTCCAGCTCTGGCGCGACCTGCGCCGGGCCGGCTACGCGCCCGAGAATTTTCCGGCAGAGAATTCGATCAATTATGTCGAGCTGGTGCGCGGCCTTGCCTCCACCGAAGTTGCCCGCTTCTTCGACGGCTTCGCCGGCCGGATCGGCGAGGCCGACGCGACCGAAAAGGCTCAGGCCGGCGTCGAAATCGTCAACGCGATCATCTCGGCGCTGCGTATCCGCTTCATTCTCGACGAGGTCGCCAAGCGATCCGCCGAGCTGCGCCCGCGCGGGCAGGCCGAATCCTGAATTGCCGCCCTTTTCCCGTGCCGGTTGTGCGGGCGCGCACATCTGCGTCGTTTTGACTGTCCTGTTGATTGAATTTTGATGATTTTTCGCTAAATTCTCACCCTTCGCTGCGGATTGGGAGGGATGTTCGGCTGTGGCCAAGTTCAATGTAGGGGTCGGTGATGCGTTTCCGGTGGAAACCGAGAGCACGATGCCTCGTGAGAGCGACGAGCGGATCGACCGGGACGATCCCGACCGCCGCGACAGGCGCGAGATGTATCGCCGCTGGCGCCGCCGCCATCGCTGGGGCTTCGTCAAGGCGACGCTGATCCTTCTCGTGATCTTCGGGGCGCTCCATCTTTTCAACGGTCACGGGCCGCGCGGCCTTTTGATCGCGGCGGCCATCGTGTTCGGCGTCGGGCTCGTCTCGTGGATGTTCCGCGATGACGACCGGCCGCGCCGCCGCGACGAACGCCGCGAGGCCCGCCGGCCGTGGAGGGACAGTTGATGCACGAATCCCGTCACAGCCGCCGCCGCGTCACCGAAGGGGAAGAAGGCCGCAGCACCACCCGCGTCCAGCTCGAAATGCCGCCCCAGGCAATGGATCGCCTGCAGCGGCTGAAGGATCGCACGGAAGCCGCCTCCTATGCCGAGGTCATCCGCAGCGCGCTGCGTCTTTATGAGGCGCTGGTCTCGGAGGCCGAACAGGGCCGCGAGTTCGCAATCAAGACGCCCGACGGCGTCATCGCCCCCTACCGCGTCTTCGTTTAGAGGGCGCGGGGGGCGGCAACGCGACAATTGGCAGGCTTGGCCGAACCACGATCGGCGGTATGATAGCAGCCGCTGAAGGGAGGCGGCTCATGGTCAAGTTCGTTCCTCATCTGGAGCGCTTCTCGTTCAACGTGAGCAAGAAGGTGGGGCTAGGTCGCCCCAACCTGGAAGACGACGTCCAGCTCGTGCAGTTCGGCTACTTCGCGATGTCGCTGAACGCGCAGACCAAGCCGCAGTTGAGACCGTTCGCCGCCGCCGTGAAAACGGGCGCGAAATATGACGGAGCGGCAGGCGATCCGCTCACCATCGCCATCCGCGAGCACCAGAAAGTCAGGGGCGGTACGCAGGACGGCCATATCAGCAGCGTGCCAGCCACAAACGAATTCTACGATCCGAAGCATGGCTTCCAGATCGTCGCCCTGACCAATCTCATGTTCGATCTGATGCCGGCGGATTTTCCGCGCATCGACAAACATACGCAGTGCCCGCCGGTCCTCTCCGCGAAGGTCAAGGAACTTTTCAAGCGGTAAACACGGTCCGCGCTGCGCCGCAGTGATTACCCCTCCTTAACCACGCGGAGCCGAGTGTGGTGTTGCGCATTTCCCTTTGGCGGGAGATGCCCTAACACCCCGGCCCCATGCGCGAATTGTTCCATCAATCCCTGTCGCCGGCTGCCCGCACAATGCGGTTGGCGCTGGCCGAGAAGCGGCTGGATGCTGTTGCGGTCGCTGAGCGCTTCTGGGATCGTCGCCCTGAGTTCATCGCGATGAACCCGTCGGGTGCGGTGCCGCTGCTGCGCGACGGCGACACCGTCGTGAACGGCGTCTTCCACATTCCCGAATATCTGGAAGAGACTTATCCCAAGGTGAAGCTGTGGCCGTCCGACCCCGCCTGGCGCGTCGAGGCGCGGCGGCTCTATGACTGGTTCCTCGTCACCTTCCAGACGGAAGTGACCGAGCCGCTGCTGATGCAGAAAGTGCATCCGCGCTATTGCGGCTCGGCCATGCCGACCCGCACCGGCGGCCCCGACATCAACGCCATTCGCGGCGGGATGGACGCGGTGCGCCGTCATCTGGATCTCATCGGGCATCTCGCCGATACCCGCCGCTGGCTGGCCGGCGATACGATGAGCTATGCCGATCTCGCGGCGGCAGCTCAGCTTTCTGCAATCGACTATTCCGGCGACGTGCCCTGGTCGCATAACGAGCAGGCCAAAACCTGGTATATGCGGATCAAGTCGCGCCCCTCGTTCCGGCCGCTGCTTGCCGAGACGGTGCCTGGCGTGCCTCCTGCGCGGCACTATGCGGTCCTCGACTTCTGACACATTGAAAGCTGCGATCGCCGCCAAGGCGAATGCACTGGGCTTTGACGCCTGCCGCGTGACGGGTGCGCATCTCGACGCCACGGCGGCCGAGGGTCTCGCGCAATATCTCGCCGCAGGCCATCACGGCACGATGGCGTGGCTTACCGAAACCGCCGCTCGCCGCGCCAGCCCGGATGCGATGTGGGCCGAGGCGAGAAGCGCCGTCGTCGTTGCGATGAATTACGGTCCGGAGAGTGATCCGCTGGAGATCACGCGGCAGCGCGGCAAGGGCGCGGTCAGCGTCTATGCGCGCGGGCGGGATTATCACGATGTCATCAAGGGTAAGTTGAAGGAGCTGGCCGCCGAGATCGCGAAACGCGCGGGCGGTGAGGTCAAGGTGTTCGTCGATACTGCGCCGTTAATGGAAAAGCCACTGGCAATGGCGGCGGGTGTCGGCTGGCAGGGCAAGCACACCAATCTGGTGAGCCGCGAGTTCGGCTCGTGGCTGTTTCTGGGGACGGTGCTGACCAGCGCTGAGCTGGAGCCGGATGCGGCGGGCGAGGATGTTTGTGGTTCGTGCCGGGCGTGTCTGGATGCCTGTCCGACGAACGCCTTTCCGGCACCCTATACGCTCGATGCGCGAAGGTGCATTTCGTATCTGACCATTGAACACAAGGGGCATATCGCGCCGGATCTGCGGCCCGGGATCGGCAACCGGATTTATGGCTGCGATGACTGTCTGGCGGTTTGTCCGTGGAATAAATTTGCCGAGGCCGGGCGAGAGGCGAAGCTGAAGGCGCGGGACGATCTGAACGCCCCTGCCCTCGCCGATCTGGCTGCGCTGGACGATGCGGCGTTTCGCGCGCGCTTCTCAGGCTCGCCAATCAAGCGGATCGGGCGGGACCGTTTTGTGCGCAATGTGCTGATCGCCATCGGCAATAGCGGCGATGCCGGGTTGGCGCGGCATGCACAGGGGCTGCTGGACGATGCCTCGCCGCTGGTGCGTGCGATGGCGGTGTGGGCGCTGGGGCGGCTGCTGACGGGCGATGCGTTCGCGCTGCTGAGGGCGGCGCATGAGGCCGCTGAAAGCGACGCGCAGGTGCGGACGGAGTGGGTGGCCGCTGCGTGATCTACATCTTGTGGGTCATATGCGGAGCGAACCACAACGACTCGTTTTGCTGTTTTTGATGTTTTTGGTTTTGCGACGTTCACGGCCCTGAACGAGATGACCCGGCGCGGGTGCGCCGGGTCATAGGAATATAAGCTAGTCTTGGTTTGGGTTCAAGGCGTGGATGATCCGCCTCCGCGGACCATGACAGCGGGGGTTGGTCAGAGACCTTCGAAGAGCGCGGTCGAGAGATAGCGTTCGGCGAAGCTGGGGATGATGACGACGATGGTCTTGCCGGCGTTCTCAGGCTTGGCGGCGACTTGCAGCGCCGCGTAGGTGGCGGCGCCTGAGGAAATGCCAACCGGGATGCCTTCGGTTTTCGCGAGCTTGCGCGCCCATTGAATAGCGAGGTCGTTGGTCACGGTGACGATTTCGTCGATCAGCGCGGTGTCGAGGATTTTCGGCACGAAGCCCGCGCCGATACCCTGGATCTTGTGCGGGCCGGGCGGACGGCCCGACAGCACGGCGCTGTCTTCCGGTTCGACCGCGACCATCTTCACCGACGGCTTTTTCGCCTTCAGCGCCGAACCGACACCGGTGAGCGTGCCGCCGGTGCCGACGCCGGAGATCACGATGTCGACCGCGCCCTTGGTATCGTTCCAGATTTCTTCCGCCGTGGTGCGGCGGTGGATGGCGGGGTTGGCGGGATTTTCAAACTGCTGCGGGATGACGGCGTTGGGGATTTCGGCCTGCAGTTCCAGCGCACGAGCGATGGCGCCGCGCATGCCTTTGGGGCCTTCGGTCAGTTCCAGCTCTGCGCCGAGCAGGGCCAACATCTTGCGGCGCTCGATCGACATGGTCTCCGGCATCACCAGGATCAGGCGATAGCCCTTGGCCGCCGCGACGAAGGCGAGCGCGATGCCGGTATTGCCCGAGGTCGGCTCGACGATCACCGATTTGCCGGGCGTCAGCACGCCGCGCGTTTCCAGATCCTCGATCATGTTGACGCCGATGCGGTCTTTCACACTGGCAATCGGATTGAAGAATTCGAGCTTCAGCAGCACATCGGCCTTCGCGCCGTTCTCGGCCGCGAGGCGCTTGATGCGGACCAGCGGCGTGTCTCCAATGGTCTCGGTGATGGATTCATAGATGCGGCCACGGCCCGGCAGACGGGCCTCAACGATCTTGGCGGCTTCGCTCATGGAACTGTCTCCTCGACTTTGCGCCAGTTTATGAAATTGCCGCACCGCTGTGGCGGGCGGCGACTAATGTGTGGCTTCAGGGCAGCTTACCCAGCCCTGGCGACAAGCGCGAGACGCCTCTAGCCGATGCCAGTAGAGCCGAAGCCGCCAGCGCCGCGTGCCGTGGAATCGAGGGTGCCGGCTTCGATCAGCGTGCCCTGCGTCACGGAGGCAATGACCATCTGGGCGATGCGGGTGCCTCTGGTGATGGTGAAGGCTTCGGTGCCGTGGTTGATGAGGATGATGCCGATCTCGCCGCGATAGTCGCTGTCGATGGTGCCTGGGCTGTTCAAAACCGTGACGCCATTTTTAGCGGCGAGGCCGGAGCGGGGGCGGATCTGGACCTCGAAACCGGCGGGAATCTGCATCTGGAGACCGGTGGGGACGATGGCGCGAGCGCCGGGTTCCAGTGTGATGTCGGTTGTGATGGCGGCAAGGATATCCATGCCGGCGGCCCCTGCCGTCTCATAGCGCGGCAGCGGCAAATCGGCGTTGTGGGCGAGCCGGCGGACGATGATCTGCATGTGAATTTCTAAGAAAAATGGGTGGCGATGCGCTGTGCCAGTTGCATAGCGACTTCGGCCTTGGGGAGCCTGGGCCAGCTCTCCTCGCCGCTCTCGGTGATCAACACGACCGTGTTGTCGTCGCCGCCCATCACGCCGGTCTCAACCGAGACGTCGTTGCCGACGATCCAGTCACACCCTTTCTTCAAGCGCTTGGCGCGCGCGTAATGGACAAGGTTTTCGGTTTCGGCCGCGAAACCAACTACAAGGTTCGGGCGGCGGAAGGGGTGGCGGGAGAGCGTGGCGAGAATGTCGGGGTTCTCGACGAGATTGAGCGGGGCTAAATCCTTGCCGTCTTTCTTGATCTTTTCCTCGCCCTCCTCCGCGACGCGCCAGTCGGCGACAGCAGCGGCGCAGACCGCGATGTCGACGGGGAGTGCCGCTTCGCAGGCCTTCAGCATTTCGCGGGCGGTTTCCACCTGCATGAACGTAACGCCAGGCGGCGGCGAGATAGCAACGGGGCCGGAGACGAGGGTGACCCGCGCGCCGAGCGCCGCGAGAGCCGCCGCGATGGCGTGGCCCTGCTTGCCGCTTGAGCGGTTGGCGATGTAGCGGACAGGGTCGATGGGCTCATGGGTCGGGCCGGAGGTGACGAGGGCAGTTTTGCCGGCGAGCGGGCGGTCGGCATCCTGCCCCACAAGCAGTTTGCGGATAGCGGCGGCGATCTCGCCGGGCTCGGCCATGCGCCCCGGACCATATTCGCCGCACGCCATATCGCCGTCGTTCGGGCCGATAAAGTGGACGCCGTCGCTTTTCAGCGTGGTGACGTTCACCTGAGTGGCGGGATGCAGCCACATGCGGACATTCATCGCCGGGGCCATCAGGACGGGCGTGTCGGTGGCGAGCAGCGTAGTGGAGGCGAGATCGCTGGCGAAGCCGTGCGTCGCCTTGGCCATCAGATCGGCGGTGGCGGGGGCGACGACAATGAGATCGGCGGAGCGGCTGAGCTCGATATGGCCCATCTCGTTCTCGTCGGTGAGGCTGAAAAGATCTTGGTAGACCTTGTTTCCGGTGAGCGAGGCGAGGCTGAGGGGGGTGACGAACTCAGTGCCCGCCTTGGTGAGGATGGACGTGGTGGCGATGCCGCTCTTGGCGAGCAGGCGCACGAGTTCCAGCGATTTGTACGCCGCGATGCCGCCGCCGACGATAAGCAGAACCCGCTTCGCGCTCATGCTCCCTCCATCATCTCGACTTCCAGCAGCGGGCCGGGGGCGGTGCCGCGCGGGGTGGCGGCGTGGGCGTATTCTTCAAAGAAGATATGCGGATCGATGGCGCTTTCGGGCGGGCTGACGCCGAGACGGTCGACCCGGTGGGCAAGCGCCATTTCCAGACCGACCGCGAGCGCCGCCGCCGCCGCACCCGCCGCGCCGCCGGGCGGCAGGCGGTTCAGGGCCGCCATCACGCGCTGCGGTTTGCCGAGGCGCATGCCGGAGGCGAGGGCGAAGAAGGCGGGCAGGTCGCGCTCAAACCCGCCTTTTAGGCGGTTCCAGCCCATCTCGAGCTTAAGGCCGAGGGGGCGCTTGCCGGGGTTGGCGATCTGTTCGGCCGCCTGTTCCGCCGTCAGGCCGCCGGACGCGACATCCTTCGCGAGGCTTTCGGCGAGCGCGCCTTCGCGCTTCGAGAGCGCGAGAACATGGGTGGCGTTCTTCAGGCCCGGAATGGCACGCGGGAGGGTCAGCGCCTCGGGGTGGCCGATGAGATGGAACATCCGCTTTCCGTAATGCGGCAGGTCGAGTTCAACATGCTGAAGCGGGCGGGCCATGGCCTCGACGCCGCCCCGCCAGACAGCGACGTCGGCGCCGATCTGACGCGCCCAATGGATGGCGCGGGCGGGCGCGCCTGAGCCGCCGTTCAACGCATCGGGATCGATGCCGGAGATGGTGGTGACGGTATCGCAGCTATCGAGTTCCTGCGCGGCGACCTTGGCCAGAAGATTGGTGATGCCCGGCGCACCGCCGAGGCCGATGATCGCAGCGATCCCGGCGGATCGCGCCTCTTCATCGAGGGCGAGCAGTTCGTGGGTAGTTTCCCAGCCGTCGCAGACGTCGAGATAGGTTTTCCTTTCGGCGATGGCGGCCTTGAGCGCCGGAAGGCTCGTCTTCCAGAACGGCCCGGCGCAATTGATGACCGCATCGGCCTGGCGCATCGCGGCACGCAGCGCCGTCTCGTCGAACAGATCGAGGGCCAGAGGTTCGGCGCAGCCGGGATGCAGCTCTGCGATTTTGGCCGCCGCCGCGCCGTCGCGATCGGCCACGATGGTGTGACCGGCGAGCGAGCAGGCGAGCGTCGCGCCGACCGCGTGACGGCCGATGGCGCCGGCCCCGCCGAGAACAAGTATGCGCTTCACACGAACATCCTCACCGCGATGACGACGAGCGCAAGAGCGCCGATCCACACCGCCCAGCGCAAGGGTGCGTTGCGCCGGAACCCTTCCTCTGCGATGCGCGCGGTGCTTTCGGGATGGAGGCGGATGCCGGTTTGCGCCAGATGCTGGGCTGCCGCCGCCGCCGATTGAACGATGCTGCGAAGTTCGCGGCCGAAATCGCCGACGCCTTCCGCTGCTTCACGGATGCGATGTTCAGGCGAGAGCGTGTCGCGCATCCAGCGCTCGACCACGGGCCGCGAAGATTCCCAGATATTGTGTGCGGGGTCGAGATCGCGGGCGACACCCTCCACCACCACCATGGTCTTCTGCAGCCAGACGAGCTGAGGCTGCATCTGCATGCCGAACATGTCGGTGATTTCGAAAAGCTGCTGCAGCAAGCGGGCGGTGGAAATCTCGCTCGCCGGGCGGCCGAAGACTTTTTCGCCGACGGCGCGCAGCGCCTGCGCAAAAGCATCGACCGAGCGGTCGGGCGAGACGATGCCGACCGCGAAATGCGCCTCTGCGATGGCGCGGTAGTCGCGCTGGAGGAAACCGTAGAGCACGTCGGCCATGAAGCGGCGCATCAGCGGATCGAGACGGCCCATAATGCCGAAATCGACCGCGACGATATTGCCCTTCGCATCCACGAAGAGATTTCCCTGATGCATGTCGGCATGGAAGAAGCCGTCACGCAGCGCCTGGGTGAGGAAGTGCCGGATAAGATCGGTCGCGAGCTTGGCCGGATTGTGTCCTGCGGCACGCAGCGCGTCGGGATCGCGCATCGGCATTGCGTCGATCCAGTCGGAGGTGAGCACGCGCTTGGCGGTGTGTTCCCACTCGATGCGGGGAACGCGGAAGCCGCCATCGTTCTTGGTGAGCTCGGCGAGTTCGGCGGCGGCGCTGGCCTCCATGCGGAGGTCCATCTCCTCCTTCACGCTGGCCGCGAGCGTGTCGACAAAGGCGACAGGGCGCAGACGCTTGGAGCTGGCGAGGTGGCGCTCGGCGAGGCGGGCGGCGAGATAGAACGAGTCCAGATCGCGGCGGAAGCGCTGTTCGATATCTGGGCGCAGGATCTTCACCGCGACTTCGGTGGTGCTGCCCTTGAGCTTGGCGCGATGGACCTGGGCGATCGAGGCAGCGGCGACCGGCGGACCGAAATCGTCGTAGAGCGCGTCGGCGGATTGGCCGAGTTCCTCGGCGATGGCGGCGCGGGCCTTGTCCATCGCGAAGGGTGGCATGCGGTCCTGCAGCGAGGTCAGGTCTTTGGCGAGCTGCTTGCCGACGACATCGGGGCGGGTCGCGAGGAACTGGCCGAGCTTCACATAAGAGGGGCCGAGATCGCCGAGCGCGGCGGCGAAGCGCTGGCCGGTCGAGAGACCTTTGGAGGCGCGCGAGAAGGTCGTGGCCTTGAGCACACCTGCAGCAAAGCGCGCGGAGAAGGGGGCCATGGAGCGCAGTTCGGGCGGCAGCAGAACTTCGTGCCGCGCAAAAACGCGCGCGGCACGCACCAGCCGGAAGAAGGCGGCGATGGAGCTCACCTAAATGACCCAACCTGAATGGATGGCCGAAATGCCGCCGGTGAGGTTGCGGTGTTTCACCTGGGCGAAGCCGGCGGCTTCGATCAGCCGCGAGAATTCCTTTTGCGGCGGAAAGCGGCGGATGGATTCGGCAAGGTAACGATAACTTTCGGCGTCGCCCGCGACGCGCGCGCCAATCTCGGGCAGCGCCTTGAACGACCAGAGATCGTAGAGCGAATCCAGCACCGGCACTTCGACTCGGCTGAATTCGAGGCAGATAAAACGCCCGCCGGGTTTCAGCACGCGGCGTGCCTCGGCCAGAGCGCGATCGATATGGGTGACGTTTCGGATGCAGAAGGCGATGGTGTAGGCGTCCATGCTGGCGCTCGGCACCGGCAGGCTTTCAGCGTCGGCGCAGATCCAGTCATAGGTGGTCGCGGGATCGACCGTCTGAAAGGCGGTGCGGGTCTGCCCGGCTTTCAGCATCTCGTGGTTGATGTCGAGTATGGAGATGTGGCCACCTTTGGCGCCCCAGCGCCGGGCGATGCGGAGCGCGATGTCGCCGGTGCCGCCGCCGACATCGAGAATGCGGCCGCCGGGGGCCGGATCGAGCCAGTCGACCATCGCGTCCTTCCAGAGGCGATGGACGCCGGCCGACATCAGATCGTTCATCAGATCGTATTTCGAGGCGACGCTGTCGAAGACATGCTTCACCCGCCCGGCCTTCTCGGCAGCGGGAATATCGGTGAAGCCGAAAGACGCGGTTTCGGCAGCGTTCGGGGCTTTTTCATCGGCGGCGCTCATGCGGGCGGACCATAGCGATGGACGGGCGGCCTCGCTATGGTCCCACATGCCTGAATTGCCTGAAGTTGAGACCGTTAAGCGCGGATTGCAGCCCGTGCTGGTGGGCCGCCGGATCAAATCGGCGGTGGTGCGGCGCAAGGATTTGCGCGTGGCGTTCCCGGAAAAGCTCGGGGCGCGGCTGACCGGGCGGACTGTACTGAGCCTGCGCCGCCGGGCGAAATACATCCTGGCCGATCTGGACGATGGCGAGACGCTGATCGTGCATCTGGGGATGTCGGGGCGGTTCACGATCTATCCGGCAGGCTCCAATGAAGGCGCGATGCTGGGCGAATTTCATCATGAAACGCCGGAAGCCGCCGCCGGAGCGGGCAAGCACGACCATCTGCTACTGGAAACCGAGGACGGGGTCCGCGTCGTTTATAACGACCATCGCCGCTTTGGGCTGATGCTGCTGGAGCTGACCGGGGGCATCGACGAACACAAATTGTTCGCCGGCCTAGGGCCGGAGCCTTTGGCCCCACCGTTGGACGGCAAGACGCTGACCAGGCTGCTGGCGGGCAAGGCGACGCCGATCAAGGCGGCGCTGCTGGACCAGCGCGTGGTCGCGGGGCTAGGCAATATTTATGTCAGCGAGGCGCTGAGCCGGGCGGGGATCAGCCCCAAACGGGCGGCGGGGACGATCTCGGCCCAGAGGATCGCAAAGCTGGCCGAAGCGGTGACCGCGGTGCTGAACGACGCCATCGCGGCGGGCGGATCGACCTTGCGCGATCATGCCCAACCCTCCGGCGAGCTTGGCTATTTCCAGCACAGCTTCCGGGTCTATGACCGCGAGGGCGCGCCCTGCCCCACACCGGGTTGTAAAGGGGTGATCAAGCGCATCGTCCAGGCGGGGCGCTCGACGTTTTACTGTGCGGTCTGTCAGAGATAAGGGTGGCGCACCGCCCCATCAGGAGCCGCCATGTCCACCTATGAGACCATCCTCACCGAAACGCGCGGGCGTGTCGGGCTCATCACGCTGAACCGGCCTGAGGCGCTGAATGCGCTGAATGCGCTGCTGGCGCGCGAGGTGGCGGCGGCTTTGGCGGCTTATGAGGTCGATGAGGGCGTCGGCTGCGTGGTGCTAACGGGGTCGTCGCGGGCCTTCGCCGCCGGGGCGGACATCAAGGAGATGGCGCCGCAGAGCTATATGGACGTCTTCAAAGGCGATCTGTTTGCGGCGTTCGAGCATGCGGTTTCCAGCTTCCGCAAGCCGCTGATCGCGGCCGTTGCCGGGCATGCACTGGGCGGCGGGTGCGAGCTGGCCATGCTGTGCGATTTCATTATCGCGGGGGATAACGCCAAGTTCGGCCAGCCGGAGATCAATCTGGGCGTTATGCCGGGGATCGGCGGCTCGCAGCGGCTGACCCGCTTTGTCGGCAAGTCGAAGGCTATGGATATGTGCCTGACCGGTCGGGTGATGGATGCCGTGGAAGCCGAGCGCTCAGGCCTCGTTTCGCGCGTGGTGCCGGTGGAGACGCTGGTGGAGGAAGCGCTGAAAGCTGCGGAAAAGATCGCCGGCCAGTCGCTGCCGATCGCCATGATGACCAAGGAAAGCGTCAACCGGGCCTATGAGACGACCCTGGCCGAAGGGGTACGCTTCGAGCGGCGGCTGTTCCATTCGATGTTCGCGACCGCCGACCAGAAGGAAGGCATGGCGGCCTTTGTCGACAAACGGAAACCCGGCTTTTCGAACAGATAGACCCTCTGGAATCTGGCGAATTGACGCGGAGGGGAGGCTCTGCCTATAACGCCCGCCCTTACCGAAGACATAGAGACTATGGCGAACATCAAATCGGCAGCGAAAGCCGCCCGCAAGGCCGTCAAGGCCAAGGCCCGCAACCACGACCGCAAGAGCCGCGTCCGCACGAGCGTTCGCGCCGTCGAAGAAGCGCTGGCCAAGGGCGACAAGGTCGCTGCTGCCGCCGCCCTCAAGGCCGCTCAGCCGGAAATCGCGCGCGGCGCGACCAAGGGCATCATGCATCGCAACACGGCGAACCGTAAGGTTTCGCGTCTTGCCAAGCGTGTGAACAAGCTGGACGCCGCAGCGTCCGCTTAAAAAACGCGCTGCCGGGATAATCCGGCGGCGATTTTGCGCAAACTTCTCAAGTCAATCGCGATCGACGGCGCCGCTAATCCGGCGCCGTCTTTGTTGCATCCGCGACACGGGCGCGGGGTTGTGCGCGAAAGCACTCGTCGCGCGGAAACATAATGAAACATTGGGATTCGTGGCGGGGCAGAGTCATTGCGGCGTGACACTGAATCCACATCGGAAGATTCTCATCCACAAGAGAGTCTTTCCGCTTGCGTCGTAAAATTGTCGTCGGTAGTGTTATCCACATCGAGAGACGTCGCCTTTGGCGACAATATCCGTCAAATCTAGACTGGCATTGCGTGTCAGACGCCAAGCGTATTTGCGTCTGTATTTCAGTTTTGACTTGAATAGATATCACTCTCGGCGCGATTAGGCTGGCGCGGGGGCGTTGGCGCTTATTCAACGGGGGATGGCTCAGGCAATGAGCGGGATACAATCAGTCCCAGCCGCGCACTATGCCGGAGACGTCAGCCCGCAAGAAGCGTGGCGCGTCTTGTCGGAAAATTCCAAAGCTCAGTTGATCGATGTGCGCACAACAGCCGAGTGGCAGTTTGTGGGCCTGCCCGATCTTTCGCCGCTGGGTCGCCGTCCGTTGCTGGCCGAGTGGCAGATGTATCCCGACATGGCGGTCAATCCGGATTTCACATCGGAGACCGGCGCGGCGCTGGGCGCCGCCGGGGTCGGGAAGGATGCGCCCCTGTTTCTGCTCTGCCGCTCGGGCGTGCGCTCGCGCAGCGCAGCGGCGGCGCTGAACGCGGACGGCTATAGCGCGGCGTATAACGTCGCCAACGGATTTGAAGGCGACGGCGATGCTGAGGGGCATCGCGGGTCGCAGAACGGCTGGAAGGCCGTCGGCCTGCCCTGGCGGCAGGGTTAAGGGCCGCGGGCCGGTTGTTACAACCGCCGCGCCCGCATCCCGGACTCGCTGCGACGACTGGCGTGAGAACATTGGCGGGGACAGGACGGCGCGCTGCGCTGTCTCAAGGGAAAGAAAACAATGCTGGCAACCAGCAACGGGTCTGGACTGTGGGATACGGTGCGCGAGCGCCTGAAAGCCGAGATTGCAGCCAACGCCTTCGACTTCTTCATCAAGCCGCTGACCGCGCTGAACGATCAGAATGACGAGCTCGTGCTGGGCGCGCCGACCGCGTTCCTGCGCCAGTATGTGCGCGACCATCACGGCGCGCAGATCGTGCGCTTTGCGGAAGAGGCGACCGGGCAGTCGGTGCGCGTCTCCTATGTCACCGCGACGGGCGCGGCGCCGGCCCCTTCAGCGGCCAGCGCCGATGCCGCGCAAATCCCCGCAGCGCCTGCCGATAACGCGGTCGAGCTGGCGATCGGCCAGCCGCTGAACCCGCGCTACACGTTTGCGCATTTCATCGCCGGCCGCCCCAACCGCTTTGCCTATGAAGCGGCGATGGGTGTTGCTGAGCAGATCCCCGAAGCGCGCTACAATCCGCTGTTCCTGTATGGCGGTTCGGGTCTCGGCAAGACGCATCTGATGCATGCACTCGGCCATGAAGTGCGCCGCCGCCGCCCCGATCTGCGGGTGGTGTATTTGTCGTCCGAGCGCTTCATGAACGGCTTCCTGAAAGCCCTGCGCGAGAAGTCGACAATCGAGTTCAAGGACATGCTTCGTGCTGCAGACGTGCTGTTGATCGACGACATCCAGTTCCTGGCGGGCAAGGAGTTCACGCAGGAAGAGTTCTTCCATGCGCTGAACGATTTGATCGGCGCGGGCAAACAGCTCGTCCTCACTGCTGACCGTTCCCCTCGTTCGCTCGATGGCATCTCGGAGCGCATCAAGTCGCGCCTCGCAGGCGGACTTGAGGCTGATCTTCATCCGACCGATTTCGAGCTGCGCTTCTCGATCCTTCAGGCCCGCCGCGACCAGGCCGCTCGGCCGCGCGTGCGCGACGGCGTGGGCGACGATGTGCTGCGCTATCTCGCCCAGAAGATCGTCTCCAACGTGCGCGACCTGGAAGGCGCCTTCAACAAGCTGGCGCTGATGGCTGAGGCGACCGACGAGCCGGTGACGCCGGAGCGGACCCGTGAGTTCCTCGCCGATATCCTGCGCACCCACGACCGCAAGATCACTATCGACGAGATCCAGAAGCGGGTGGCCGAGTTCTACAATCTCCGCTCCGCCGACATGCTCTCACCCCGCCGCGCCCGTCAGGTCGCCCGGCCGCGCCAGATCGCGATGTATTTCGCCAAGCGGCTGACCACGCGCTCACTGCCCGATATCGGCCGGCGCTTCGGCGGGCGCGACCACACCACGGTCATCCATGCGGTGAAACGGATCGAGGCGCTGCGCTCGACGGATTCGACCCTGGACGACGAGCTGATCCGCCTGCAGCGCATGCTTGAAGAGTAGGGCCGAACCTTCGAAACGGCCCGGTTTGCGCCAGGCCGTTTCTGCTTATATCAATGACTTAATCACAGCGGGGGACGGGGGTCTCCCGGCCCCGGATCGGAATGCGTCGCCCATGAAGATCACGCTCGAACGAGCTGCGCTTTTGAAATCGCTGAACCATGTGCAGAGCGTGGTCGAGCGGCGCAACACGATCCCCATCCTCTCCAACGTGTTGCTCGATGCCTCCAGCGGCAAGCTGTCGCTGACCGCAACCGACCTCGACATCGAGATCGTCGACAGTCTGGCCGCCGATGCCGTGCGCCCCGGCGCGACCACCGCCTCGGCGCATATGCTCTACGACATCGTGCGGAAGCTGCCCGACGGGGCGCAGGTGCAGCTGGAGCTTTCGGGCGATACCGGCCGCATCCAACTCTCGGCCGGCCGCTCACGCTTCCAGCTTGGCGCCCTGCCCCGCGAAGATTTCCCTGCGATGAGTGCCGGCGCTCTGCCGCACGCGTTCTCGATTGCCGCGAGCGATCTGAAGCGCCTGATCGACAAGACGCGCTTTGCGATCTCCAGCGAGGAGACGCGCTATTATCTCAACGGCATCTATCTCCATGCTGCCAAGGGCAAGGACGGCACCACGCTGCGCGCCGTCGCGACAGACGGCCACCGCCTCGCGCGTTTCGACATGGCCGCCCCGGCGGGCGCTGAATCGATGCCGGGCGTCATCATCCCGCGCAAGACGGTTGCAGAAATCCGCAAGCTGATCGACGACGCGCAGGGCGAAGTGGAAATCGCGGTCAGCGATACCAAGATCCGCTTTGCCTTCGGCGAGACGGTCGTGACCTCCAAGCTGATCGACGGCACCTTCCCCGACTATCAGCGCGTGATCCCGACCGGCAATGACAAGCCGCTGTTCGTCGATCGCGGGGCGTTTCAGGAAGCCGTCGACCGCGTCTCGACCGTCGCCAGCGATCGCACCCGCGCGGTCAAGATGACGGTGGAAGACGGCAAGGTGACGCTCAACGTCGTGAACCCCGAACAGGGCAGCGCGAGCGAAGAAGTGGTCGCCGACTTTGCCGGCGAAAGCTTCGATATCGGCTTCAACGCGCGCTATCTCATGGACATCGCCTCGGCGCTGAACGGCGCGCAGGCGCAGTTCCTGTTCGCCGATGCGGGCTCGCCCACCATCGTGCGCGACGCCGGCGATGGGCATGATCCCGCGACCCTCTACGTCATCATGCCGATGCGGGTGTAAGATCGGGCGTGATCCCGGTCCCTGCTTCGCAACCACCTGAGACCCAGGCCTATGCCGTGCGCCGTTTGGCGCTGTCGGCGTTTCGTTCCTATGCGGCGCTGACTTTCGAGACGGATGCGCGGCCCGTGTATCTCGTCGGCGAGAACGGAGCGGGGAAGACCAATATTCTTGAGGCGATCTCGCTGCTGTCGCCGGGGCGGGGGCTGCGTGGCACCGCCTTGGTGGAAAGCGCGCGGCGTCTGCCGGGCGACGCTGAGCCGCAGGGGCCGTGGGCGGTTGCGGCGACCATCGAGGGGCCGGATGGGAGTTTCGAGATCGGCACCGGCCTGATGCCGCAGCCGGATGGGCGGCTGAGCGAGAAGCGCGCGGCCCATATCAACGGGACGCCGGCCCCGGCCTCGACGGCGTTGGGTGAGACTTGCCGGGTGGTCTGGCTGACCCCGGCCATGGACCGGCTGTTTCTGGAGGCTCCGGGCGGGCGGCGGCGGTTTCTCGACCGGCTGACGCTAGCGTTTGAGCCAAGCCACGGCCGCGTGGCCTCGGCCTATGAGCGCGCGGTGCGGGAACGCAAGAAGTTATTGAAAGAGGGCGGCGAAGGGGCCTGGCTCGACGCCATTGAGGCGCAGATGGCGGCGGCGGGGCTGGCGCTCGCCAATGCGCGAGCCCGGACCGCCGAGCGCCTGAAGGCCGATCTGGCGCCGCTGACGGGAGCGTTTCCACAAGCCCTCATCGCCATCACCGGGACATTCGAGGAGACCCGCTCACCCGGCGACGATGGAGAAGCGCGGTTTCGGGAGGCATTGGGGCGGCGGCGGCGGGCCGATCTGGAGGCGGGGCGGAGCCTTTACGGCCCCCATACGGCGGATCTGGCGGTGACCCATGTGGGGCGCGGGCGGCCGGCGGCGGAATGCTCGACCGGCGAGCAGAAAGCGCTGCTGATCGGGTTGGTGCTGGCGGCAGCGCGAGCACAGGCGCGGAGCGATGCCGGGGCGGCGCCATTGCTGCTTTTGGACGAGATTGCGGCACATCTCGATGCCATCCGCCGTGCGGCGCTTTTCGATGAAATTTCGGCCATCGGAGCGCAGGCCTGGATGACCGGAACCGACGCCGGCTTATTCGCCGAAATAGGCCCGCGCGGACAAGGGTTTTGCGTGACGAATGGCACGCTAAACCCTATATAAAGTCTTGGAATTCCCAAGATTTATCCATGACCGATTCGAACGCCGACCAGACAGCTGAAGACGAGTATGGCGCGGGGTCTATCCGCGTCCTGAAAGGTCTCGATGCGGTGCGTAAACGCCCCGGCATGTATATCGGCGATACCGATGACGGGACCGGCCTGCACCACATGGTCTATGAGGTCGTCGACAATGCCATCGACGAGGTTCTGGGCGGTTTTGCCGACCGCGTGACAGTGCAGCTGAACGCCGACGGCTCGTGCACCGTGCGCGATAATGGCCGCGGCATTCCGGTGGATATCCACAAAGAAGAGGGCGTCTCGGCGGCCGAGGTCATCATGACCCAGCTTCATGCCGGGGGGAAGTTTGACCAGAATTCCTACAAGGTCTCCGGCGGCCTGCATGGCGTGGGCGTTTCGGTCGTGAACGCGCTCAGCGAGTTTCTGGATTTGCGCATCTGGCGCAGCGGCAATGAGCACACGATGCGCTTTCGCCACGGCGTCGCCGAAGCGCCGCTGATCGTCGCCGGGCCGGCGCCCGGCGAAAAGGGCACGGAAGTCACCTTCCTGCCCTCGACCGGCACGTTCACGAAAACCGAGTTCTCGTTCGAGACGCTGGAGCATCGGCTGCGCGAGCTGGCGTTCCTCAATTCCGGCGTCGACATCACGCTGACCGATGCGCGCCATGTCGAAAAGCGCGTAACCCACTTCAAATATGAAGGCGGGCTTTCGGAGATGGTGCGTTATCTCGACCGCACCAAGAAGCCGCTGATCGCCGATCCGATGATCGCGATATCCGAGCGCGACGGCATCACGGTGGAGTTCGCGCTGTGGTGGAACGACAGCTACCACGAGAGCATGCACTGCTTCACGAACAACATCCCGCAGCGCGACGGCGGCACGCATCTCGCCGGTTTCCGCGCGGCCCTCACACGGGTTGTGAACGGCTATGCGAACGACAGCGGCATCGCGAAAAAGGAAAAGGTCACGCTGACCGGCGATGACGCGCGCGAGGGGCTGACCTGCGTACTGTCGGTGAAAGTACCCGACCCGAAATTCTCCAGCCAGACGAAGGACAAGCTGGTCTCCAGCGAAGTGCGCCCGGTTGTCGAGCAGCTGGCGGGCGACAAGCTGTCGTCATGGTTTGAGGAACACCCGGCGCAGGCGAGGGCCATCGTCTCCAAGGTGGTGGAAGCCGCCGCAGCGCGCGAAGCGGCCCGCAAGGCGCGCGAACTGACGCGGCGCAAGAGCGTCTTCGACAGTGCTTCGCTGCCCGGCAAGCTGCATGACTGCCGCGAGCGCGATCCGGCGAAATCGGAAATCTTCATCGTCGAGGGCGACAGCGCCGGCGGCAGCGCCAAGGCCGGTCGTAATTCCGAGAACCAGGCGATCCTGCCGCTGCGCGGGAAAATCCTGAACGTCGAGCGGGCGCGCTTCGACAAGATGCTGGGATCGGAGCAGATTGCGACGCTGATCTCGGCGCTGGGCGCGGGGATCGGGCGGGAGGAGTTCAATCCCGACAAGCTGCGCTATCACAAGATCATCATCATGACCGACGCCGATGTCGACGGCGCGCATATCCGCACACTGCTGCTGACGTTCTTCTATCGCCAGATGCCCGAGCTGATCGAGCGCGGCTACATCTACATCGCGCAGCCGCCGCTCTACAAAGTGGAGCGCGGCAAGTCGCATCGCTATCTTAAAGACCAGCGCGAGTATGACGCCTATATCCTTGAAGAAGGATCGAAGGGCGGCGTGCTGATGCTGAAGAACGGCGAGCAGATCGCCGGCGCCGAGCTGACCGACCTGATCGCCCGGGCGCGCGAGGCCAAAGCGGCCATCGATACGCTGTCGCATCGCTATCCGGCCTTTGTGCTGGAGCAGGCCGCGATTGGCGGGGCGCTGAACGCTGAATTGCTGCGCGAGCCTGAGGCAGCACGCGAAAGCGCCGCCTATATCGCCCGCCGCCTCGATGCGCTGGCCGACGAGTATGAGAAGGGCTGGAGCGGTGTTGCAACCGACGATGGCGGCCTGACCTTCACGCGCGAGTTGCGCGGCGTGACCGAAGCCGTGGCGATTGACGGTGCGCTGATCGCCAGCTCCGAGGCGCGCAAGCTCGACAAGCTGACCTCGGATTTGCAGCGCGCCTATGGCACTGGCGGCACGCTGAAGCGCGGGGAGAACACCCAGCTCGTGCTGGGGCCGTTGTCGCTGCTGGAGACTATTGTACGCTGGGGTGAGAAGGGTGTGCAGACCTTCCGCTATAAGGGCCTCGGCGAGATGAATGCCGAGCAGCTGTGGGAGACGACACTGGACTCCAACGCCCGCTCGCTGTTGCAGGTGAAAATTGCCCATGCCGATACGGCGGACGATCTCTTCGTCAAGCTGATGGGCGACGTGGTGGAGCCGCGCCGCGCCTTCATCCAGGAAAATGCGCTGTCGGCGGAAGTCGACGCCTAAGCCCGCCTGCCCTCCGGGTCATAAAAAAGGCGTCCGGTGAACCGGACGCCTTGAAGTGGTCTCTGGTGTGGTGGTGGTGCTACTCGAAGGGTACTCTACGTAAAAACGTTAGCGGCGGAGCGCCGGAGCGGCCTCGGCCTTCGCCTGCTTCTTGCCGCCGGTCTTGCCGGCAAGCGAGAGCGCGACTTCGCGGGTCGCATCGGCCAGCAGCATGTTCGGGTCGCGGCGGCAGGCGCTGAAAAGCGCGTCGGAGATCTGTGCGTCGTTGCGGCCGGCGGTGACGTCGGTGATCTCGGGCAGCGCCTGGTTCAGCGCCGTCATGTAGCCCTGCACCCAGACGCCGACGATCGCGGTGACGTCGGCGGGGGCGGCGGTGTAGTCGGCACAGGTGCGCGCGCCGAGGCCGATCACCGCGTAATTGCCCTGTGCGTCGGCGGCCGCGGCGGCGCCGGTCAGCGTCAGAGTGAAGGCAGCGGCGGCGAGAAGGGTCTTCATCGTCTTGGTTCCTGTTGGCCTTGAGCGCGTCAGCCGCGCCGTCTTGCAGCCATAGTGTTCAAGCACCATGCCAGCCGCTCTGAGCCTGATGGAGCGGCGGAAATCCGCGACATTCCGGGACGTTTAGGCTGCATTAAGCGTCCCGCTGCTAGGGAACAGGGTGACTGAAAGCTTAAAGATGCGGATCGGTACATGAGACCGTCCCAGCGCGGGACGCCCAAGCGCGGCCGCAAAGCGCCTCGGCCCAAGACGCGGCGGAAGAGCGGCTGGCTGGGCCTCTTCAAATTCGTTCTGGTGAGTGCGGTGCTCGGCGCGTTCGCGCTGGCGATGCTGGTCGCCTATTACGCCTCCGGCCTGCCGCCCACCGACAAGCTGTTCGGTGTGCAGGGGACACCATCGATCACCGTGCTCGATGTCGGCGGCCGGGTGATTGCGACGCGCGGCGCAGGCGTCGGCGAGATCGTGCCGGTGAACGAAATGTCGCCTTTTCTGCCGCAGGCGGTGATGGCGATCGAGGACCGCCGCTTTTACGACCATTTCGGTGTCGACCCCTGGGGCCTGGCGCGTGCCCTCTTCGCCAATGTCGAGGCCGGGCGCGTCGTGCAAGGCGGCTCGACCATCACGCAGCAGCTCGCCAAGAACCTCTTCCTGACGCCGGAGCGCACCTTTGAGCGCAAGATGGAGGAGGCGATCCTCGCGGTCTGGCTGGAGATGAAATTCTCCAAGGACGAGATCCTGACGCTCTATCTGAACCGCGTCTATTTTGGCGCGGGCACGTATGGCGTGGAAGCGGCATCGCGGCGCTATTTCAACAAGGGTGCGCGCGACGTCACGCTGAAGGAGGCAGCGATCCTTGCAGGGCTCCTGAAAGCCCCCTCACGGCTCGCACCCACCGAAAATGCGGAAGCGGCAGAACAGCGCTCGCAGCTTGTGCTGAAAGCTATGGTCGAGTCCGGTTTCATTACCGAGGACGAACGGGCCGAAGCAGACACCGTAAAGCCGAAGGTCGCGGTGACGCGCTCCTCGCCCGGTGCGGATTACTTCGCCGACTATGTGCTGGAGCAGGTGCCCTCGTTCATCGGCGGCACGCCGCAAGAAGACATTGTCATCGAGACGACGCTCGATCTTTCCATGCAGCGTGCGGCCGAAACGGCGGTGCTGACGGCGCTGGAGAAGAACGGTGAAAAGCTGAAGATCGGGCAGGGCGCGTTCGTTGCGCTGTCGACCGACGGCGCGGTTCTGGCGATGGTCGGCGGGCGCTCCTATGCGGAGAGCCAGTTCAATCGCGCGGTGCAGGCGCAGCGCGCGCCCGGCTCGTCGTTCAAGCCGTTCGTGTTCCTGGCGGCGCTGGAGGCCGGATATACGCCGCAGAGCATCGTGCTGGATGCGCCGATCAAGCTGAAGGGCTGGAACCCCGGCAACTACAAACATAAATATGCCGGCGAGGTGACGCTGATCGAGGCACTTGCCCGCTCGCTCAACTCTGCCGCCGTGCGGCTCATCGTCGATGTCGGACCGAAATCCGTCGCGGCCGTTGCAAGACGGCTCGGCATTCTTTCACATCTGACCGCGCAGCCTTCGCTGGCTCTCGGCACGTCGGAGGTAAACCTGCTTGAGCTGACCTCTGCCTACGCGCCCTTCGCCAATGGCGGTGCGACTGCGATGCCGCATGGCATCGTCAAGATCCGCACCCGCTCCGGCACGACGCTGTATGAGCGCCAGGGCTCGGGCCGGATGGATGCGGTAGCCCCGGTTTTCGCCGCCGAGATGACCTATATGATGCGCGAGACGGTGCGCATGGGCACCGCCAAGCGCGCGAACCTCGACGATCGCGATGCGGCGGGGAAGACCGGCACAGGCCAAGCGTTCCGGGACGCCTGGTTCATCGGCTACACGCGCGACATCGTCGCAGGTGTCTGGGTCGGCAATGACGACAACGCATCGATGGAAAACGTCACCGGCGGCAGCGTGCCTGCCGATATCTGGGCGGCCTTCATGAATGCCGTGAAGGACAGTCACGAGCCGGGTCCGCTGATCGCGCTGGAAGGCAATCCGGCTATGGATGTCGCGGGTGGCACCGGATGGTACGAAGATCCGAGCGCCCCAACAGTCACCGAAGGCGAAGAGGATGCCGGCGGCTATGTCGAGATATCGCCCGACGCCAGCGGCGCGGTGCCGCTCGACGGCGCACCGATGATCGGCGAGGAAGACGCCGCCGCCTTCGACAAGATGTTCGAAGACAATTTCGGCGAGCCGACGCCCGAACCGCGTCAGGCCCGAAGCGGTAACTAGCCCTTGGTGTAGGCGCGCATCTCGCGCACGAGGTGGTCGAAGACCGCCCTCATGCGGGGAACGCGCTTCAGATCGCCGTGCATGACGATCCAGGTTCCCAGCGTGTAGACGAGGTCGCGGGTGAGGACGGGCAGCAGATCCTTGTCGCGCGCGGCGATCGGGTTCTGGCAGACACCGAGGCCGAAGCCGGCCCGCAGCGCTGCCAGCGAGGCGAGCTCGTGATCGACCCTGAGCGCGAACATCGCGCGGTCGAGCTTCAGCTTGCGGGAGGCGTTGTCGATGAAGGGGTTGGTGCGGTCAAAACCGATCACGGCGTGACTGGCGAGATCGGCCAGCGTCGCCGGGACGCCGTGCCGCGCGGCGTAGGCGCGATGGGCGTAGAGGCCGAGCTTCACAATGCCAGTGTTCACGGCGAGCAGCGAGCCCTGCTCCGGCTGCACCATGCGCACCGCGATGTCGCTGTCGCGGCGCAGCAGGTCTTCGGCGCGGGTTGAGAGCGAAAGCTCAAAGGCGAGACCGGGGTGGCGCACCCGCAGCCTGGCGAGAATGCCGGGCAGCACCTCCGCGCCGATCGTCTCGCTGGCCGCGATGCGCACCGTGCCGCTGACCTCATCGGCTCTGGTTGCCGATGCGGCCCGCCGCGCCGCCAGCGCCCCGGCATTCATCGCTTCGACATGGGGCAGCATCTCGCGTGCCGTCTCGGTCGGCATCAGGCCGCGCGGCCAGCGTGTAAAGAGGGGCACACCGCCGAGCTGCGCCTCCAGCGCCTCGATATGGCGGCCGAGCGTCGGCTGGCTGAGCTTGAGGGATTCCGCGCCGCGCGACAGCGAGCCCTCGCGCATGACGGCGAGAAACGAGCGGTAGAGCGTCCAGAGATCCCCGTCTGACATTCATTCATGAATACCGATAGTCCATATTCATGCAATTCCTTATGTCTTGGACATCCCTATCTTCTTCGTCAGACGGCGAGGAGAGAGCCATGACGATTTCAACGACTGAGAAAACCGCGCTGGTGATCGGCGCGACCGGCAGCGTCGGCGGCGCCATCGCCACGGCACTCAGCTCACGCGGCTGGCGCATTCGCGGACTCAACCGCGATCCCATCGGCGCGGTGAACCGCATTCAGGGCATGGCGATCGAATGGGTCGCCGGGGATGCGATGATTTCGGGCGATGTCGTGCGTGCGGCGGACGGCGTTTCGCTCGTCGTCCACGCCGCCAATCCACCAGGCTACAAGAACTGGAAGGGGCTGGTGTTGCCGATGCTGGAGAGCAGCATCGCGGGGGCGAAGTGCGCCGGAGCGCGCCTCATCCTGCCGGGCACGGTCTATAACTACGGCGCCGATGCGGGTGACGAGGTCGCCGAGGATGCGCCGCAAAATCCCGCCACCCGCAAGGGCGCGATCCGCGTCGCGATGGAGCGGCGTCTAAAAGACAGCGGTGTCAAAGCGCTGATCGTGCGGGCCGGCGATTTCTTCGCACCGTCAGCGGTCGCCAATAACTGGTTCGCGCAAGGCCTGATAACGCCGGGCAAGCCACTGACCTCAATCACCGACCCCGGCGCACCGGGCATCGGCCATCAATGGGCCTACCTGCCGGATTTGGGCGAGACCTTCGCCCGACTGATCGAGCGCGAGAGCGAGCTGGACAATTTCGCGCGCTTCCATTTCGGCGGGCATTGGCTGAGCCCGGGCGTCGAGATGGCCGAATCCATCCGCCGCGTCGCTGACAAACCAGAGTTGAAGATCAAACGGCTGCCGTGGTTCGCGCTCCGCCTCATCGCCCCGTTCAACGAGACGATGCGCGAGATGATGGAGATGCGTTATCTCTGGCAGCGCTCGTTGCGCCTGAAGAACGACAAGCTCGTCGCCTTCCTCGGCAGCGAACCGCATACGCCGCTCGACGACGCAGTGCGCGCGGCGCTCAAGGGTTTGAAGGTCGGCTTTTAGAGACCGGCGCAAGTGCCTTCGGCGGCGGTGGCGGCGGTGTTGGCGGCCGTGAGCGCGGCGGCCAGTTCTTTGCCGGTGATGCCGTGGTTTTGCTTGAGCGTCGATACGATCGCTTTCTCATCGCGCTGGCCGCTCTCGATGATCTTCAGATAGTCCATGTAGATCGCCAGCTCTTTGGGCGTGATCGCGCTCGCAAGAGAATCCGTCAGGCAGCCGCAATAGGTCGCGGAATTGCCGCTGGCGATGCAGTAGCCGAGAAAGTCGAAAGAGGAATCGTCGCTCTGGGCGGATGCAGGAACACTGAGGGCCAGCGCGAACAGCGCGGCGGAAACGGCTTTCATCGAGAAACTCCAATGGACTTGGCTGGCTGCAGATAAGCCGCCAGCCTGTGAACCGTCAATGAATGGGGTTAGAGGACAACCTCGACCGCATGGCCCGAGCCCAGATCGCCGTAGCGATGGAGCGAGGAGCCGTGCTCGCGGAGCCAATCCTGCGCGGCGGTGGAATCACCGACCATGCGGTCGACCAGACGCCAGAAGCGGGGACCGTGATTCATTTCGCGCAAATGCGCGACTTCGTGCGCGGCGACATAGTCGAGCACCGAGGGCGGGGCCATGACCAGACGCCATGAGAAGGAGAGCGCGCCGTTGGACGAGCACGAGCCCCAGCGGCTGGCGCCGTCGCGGATGGTCAGGCGGCGCACCGTCACGCCGAGCATGTCGGCATAATATTCAACCTTGCGGCTCAGGTGGAAACGCGCCTGGCGCTTGTACCAGTCCTCGACCCGGCGATTGATGAATTCGAGCCCGCCCGACACGCGGATGGTCGGGCGATAGGCTTCCTGGTCGATCGTGACGAGACCGCGCCTGGAGCCGGACCAGCGAATGACATGATCGATGCCACGGTAAGGGAGCATCGCACCGGGCGCGAACGGCACCGGCGGGGGAATGCGGGCGAGACGTTCGGCGATCCAGCCGCGCTCGGACCTTGCAAAGTCGAGCGCCGGGTTCACCGCGCGCGCCGAGGGCGCCACCACGGACACAGCGCCGGTCGAGGGATGAACCTTCACGATGATGCGGCGCGCCCGCGGATTGATGCGGACGGTCAGCGGGACAGGCTGCCCGCCGATGCGCATCAAGTTTCTGTAGGTCGCGCGCGTCACTGTGGCCAGCCCCCGCAATTCGTTACTGGAGCTATCTGACCATAGGGGGGCGGGCCGGGCCAGAACCAATGCTGCCCTGCGACATACAATCCGCTTCACGATCGGGAATCGTCATTTTCATGTTACGAATCAGTTAGTTGGGACAGCGCGGTGCGATACCGATTATGATGAGCGCGATGCCCGCATGAGTTGAGTTGCCGGGACTAGGGCCGGGTCGGCCCGGCCACCCCCACGCCTAGTGGTCTCCCGATACGGAAGGCACCAGCCGGTCTTCGAATCACTGCGCTGGACCCCGTACCGGGCGGTCCTTACATCGGAGGGATGGACGGCAACGGCATCGCGGCGGCACAGGCTCATCTAGCCGGAGAGTTTCAGCTCTTCGACGACTGGATGGATCGGTATCAATTGCTGATCGATCTGGGCAAAGCGCTGGACTCGCTCCCGGAGGCCGAGCGCTCCGAGGCGCTAAAAGTCCCCGGCTGTCAGAGCCAAGTGTGGCTGAAGAGCGAATTCGACGGCCGCCTAATGCACTACCGCGCAGCGAGCGATGCGATCATCACCTCAGGTCTGATCGCGCTGCTGCTGCAGGTTTATTCGGAGCGCACGCCGCAGGAGATTCTTGGCACGCCCTTCACGCTCGCAAGCGAGATCGGGCTGCAGACGCATCTGTCGCCCAGCCGCGCCAACGGCTTCGCCAATATGGTCAAGCGCATCGCCGAGGAAGCGGCGAAGCACGTTTAGCTTGGTGGCTTAGTTATTCGAGCGGATGAAGTCGCGGACCCGGGGCTGGATTTCTGTGCGCCAACGGGTGCCGTTGAAGACGCCGTAGTGGCCGACACCCGGCTGGATGTAGTCGGTCTTGCGGGCCTTGGGGATGCCGCTGCAAAGATCGTGCGCGGCCTGGGTTTGGCCGATGCCGGAAATGTCGTCGTTCTCACCTTCGACCGTCATCAGGCCCATGTCCTTGATGGCGGCGGGCTTCACGAGGTGGCCGCGATATTTCAGCTTGTTCTCGGCGAGCTCGAAACGCTGGAAAATCTTGTCGACGGTTTCCAGATAAAACTCCGCCGGCATGTCGAGCACCGCGAGGTACTCGTCATAGAAGGTGCGGTGTTTCTGGACGTTGTCGCCGTCGCCCTTCACCAGATCCTTGAAGAAATCGTATTGCGCGTTGGTGTGGCGCTCGCGGTTCATGTTGATGAATGCAGTGAGCTGCAGGAAGCCCGGATAGACAAGGCGGCCATGCCCGGCATAGGGAAGCGGCACCTTGTGGATCATCTTTTCTTCGAACCACGAATAAGGACGCGTCTCCGACAGCTTGTTGGGCACAGTCGGCGAACGGCGCGCATCGATGGGAGAGCCCATGATGGTGAGTGAGGCGGGTTTCGCCTTGTCTTTCGCCTCGTGCATCAGCGCCGCAGCGGCAAGGCAGGCAGGCCCTGGCTGGCAGACCGCGAGAATATGGGTCTTCGGTCCCAGATACCGCAGCATCTTCATGACGTATTCGATGTAGTCGTCGAGGCCGAAGGGGCCCTCTTTCATTGAGACGTCGCGGGCATCGATCCAGTCGGTGATGTAAACATCATGCTCGGGCAGCATGGCTTCAACCGTGCCGCGCAACAGCGTCGCAAAATGGCCCGACATCGGGGCGACGATCAGCACTTTGGGATGCTGGAACCTCGCGCGCAGCTTGCTGTAGACGCCCATATCCTTGGAGAAGTGCAGCAGCTCGCAGAACGGGGCTTTCCACACGACGGTCTCGGTCACGTCGACCGGCTGGCCGTAGATTTTCAGCGGGACCAGATTGAAGGTGGGCTTCTTGTAGTTGCGCGTGAAGCTCTCGAAGACGTCGAATGCCGCAGCCCAGGTGCGCCCCAGATAGGTCTGCGACCAGGGATTCAACGGATTGCGAAGCGCCTGCGCGCTGAAATCGGCAACCGCCCGCATCGGCTGGGCCGAACGCTTTGCGGTATCGACCGCGGCGTAGAGAAAGTTTTGCAACAAGAACCTCACGAGCCCCCTCGCGCCCGCCGGTTTCCGGTCGGACAAAACGCAGGCGCCCGTTACCGAGCGCGAAGGCTTATTGTGCGGTGCACAATTCTGCCGTCAAGCCTATTAAAGGACAGATTACTTGACGTTCTGTTGCAACGCTGCGGCGAGCTTGCCGACATCCATGCCCGGATCGAGCGCTGTGACGAAATTGCCGTCTGCCCCGTAGAGATAGATGAAACTGGAATGATCCATGGTGTAGCCCATGGCACTGTCCGGCTGAGGCACCTTTTGGGCATAGGCTTTGAAGGCCGAGAGCGCCGCCTTGGTCTCTTCTGGCGTCCCGGAAAGCGCCCGGATTTCCGGGCTGAAATAGGCAGCATAAGCCTTCATCTTCTCGGGCGTGTCGCGCTCAGGATCGACCGAGATGAAGATGGGAACCAGCTTGCCCTTAATGTCTGGGGCGTCAGTGAGCGCATCGGCGATTTTCTGCAGCGTCAGTGGGCAGACGTCGGGGCAGTTGGTGAAGCCGAAAAAGACCAGCATGGCCTTGCCGGCGAAATCGGCCTCCGAGACCTTTTTGCCGTCCTGATCGGTCATCGAGAACTTCGCCTCGACGATGGCACGCTCCGGCACGGGCGGTGCCTCGGGCTGCATCAGCAGATAGATCGCCGCCGCCGCGACCAGTGCCGCCAGCCCGATCAGGAAGATGAAAACAGCGCGGGTGCGGGCGGGCATGTGAACCATCTCCTTGGGCCGAGGCTTCACGCGCGCGGCTTGGTGGTGTCCTATCGCGCCGGCGCGGGCTCGCGCCAGTCACGAAGCTGGGGGCAGATGGACATTCCGACGGGGGACTATGCGCCACGCATGCGCCGCGGCCTCGTCGCACGCATCGCGCGGCTGAGCGATGCCGAGGAAGGCCGCCTGCGCCTCGGCACGCTGAACACGCTGCGCTGGCTGGCGCTGACCGGTCAGCTTGCGACCGTGCTGTTCGTTCATTTCAGCCTCGGCTTCGAGCTGCCGCTGCTCGCCTGCCTCGCCGTGATCGCCGCCGGCGCCGGGTTCACCATGGCACTGCGCGTCGCGTTCCCGCCGCAACACCGCCCGTCGGATGTCGCAGCATTCCTGTATCTGGGGCTGGATCAGACCCAGCTTTTCGCCATCCTGTTTCTGACCGGCGGGTTGCAGAACCCCTTCACGCTGATCCTGCTCGCCGCCGTGGTGATCGCCTCGTCCTCGTTGAACCTTCGCTATGCGCTGGCCCTCGGCGGTTACACCCTCGCCCTCATCACGGCGTTGGCGCTGGTTCACATGCCGCTGCCATGGGAGGCGGGCGAGGCGCTGAAGCTGCCGCCGATCTATCTCGCGGGGCTGTGGATTGCGCTGATGCTGAGCCTGGGCTTTACCACCATCGCGACCTTCCGTATCTCGTCGGAGGCCTCGCGCCAGCAGGCTGGCTATGCCGCGATGGAAATCGCGCTGGCGTCCGAACAAAAGCTCGCCGCGCTCGGCTCGCTCGCCGCCGCCGCCGCACATGAACTCGGCACCCCGCTCGGCACCATCGCCGTCGTCGCGAAGGAGCTGCAGCGCGAATTGCCTGCCGACGGCCCGCTTGCCGAAGACGCCAAGCTGCTGCGCCAGCAGGTCGATCGCTGCCGCGAGATCCTTGGCCGCCTCGCCCATCATCAGGAAAGCGACGGCATCGGCCCCGATGCCCGCCTTCCGCTGCTCGCCTTGCTCGACGATCTCGCGCAGGCCCACCGGACGCTGAAGGTCACCATCAGCGTCGAGGGCGCCGACAGCGCGCCGGTCGTGCGGGTGCTGCCGGAACTGCGCTATTCCATCGGCAATCTCATCGAGAACGCGGCCGACTTCGCCGCAAGGCGGGTCAAGGTGACGGCGATGTGGGACGAGGCCCGCATCGTTGTGCGCATCCGCGACGACGGCCCCGGCTTCTCGCCGGAAATCATGGCGAAGCTGGGCGAGCCCTATGTCACCACCCGCCCAGGCCGCACGGCGCTGACAGGCGAACAGCTCGGCCCCGCCCAGCCCGGACAAACCCATGTCGGCATGGGTCTCGGCTTCTTCATCGCCAAGACGCTGCTGGAGCGGACCGGCGCGGAACTCACCTTCGGCAATGCGTTCGACGGCGGCGCCTCGGTCACCATCGCCTGGCCGCGCGGCAGGATCGAAGCGCCGCCGCTCGGTTAACCGCGCAGCAGAACGGCCGGTTGCAAGCCCTGCCGTGCCTCGCTAGCGTCCCGGCGGGCTGAATATTGGGGCCAGCTACTGGGGATATATGTCCGACGACCGCGTACTGGACGGCATTCAGGATCGAACCATCCTGGTTGCCGAAGACGATATGCCGTTCCGCACCCGCATGGCGCGGGCGCTGGAAGCGCGCGGTTTTACTGTAGCCAGTACCGAGACGGTCGCCATCGCCATCGCCCATGTCCGCAAATCGCCGCCGGCCTTTGCGGTGATCGATCTGCGCCTCGGCGACGGTAATGGCCTCGATGTCATCGAGGCGCTGCACCGCGAGCGCCCCGATGCCCGCGCCATCGTGCTCACCGGCTACGGCAATATCGCGACGGCGGTGGCGGCCGTGAAGCAGGGGGCGATCGACTATCTCTCCAAGCCCGCCGATGCCGACGACGTGATCCGCGCTTTGCTCGCCCGTCCGGGCGCCAAGCCGACACCGCCCGATAATCCCATGTCGGCCGACCGCGTCCGCTGGGAGCACATCCAGCGCGTTTACGAGCTCTGTCAGCAGAACGTCTCGGAGACCGCGCGGCGGCTCAACATGCATCGCCGCACGCTGCAGCGCATTCTCGCCAAGCGCTCGCCGAAATAAGTGCGTCCTTCGAGACGGGCGCAAGCGCGCCCTCCTCAGGATGACGACGAGGGTTGGGACTTCAAATACATTGTCATGGTAAGGTGCCCGCGTAGCGGGCCTCGAACCACGCACCCTGCCAGCCGATCAGAAACCCAGCACAGCCAATTCCGGGTCACCGGCGCGCAGGTGACGCTCCGCCGCGACCCGCGCGAACCCCAACGTCAGCGCCTTGCGCCGGGCCGGGGCCATCGCGGCAACCGGGCTTTCCCGCACGATTTCCGCGCCATAACGGTCCGCGATGATCAGCCCCGGCGTTTCCGGTACGGCTTCGAGCGGAAAGCCCTCCGGTACCGCGAAATAGAACCGCTCGCACCATTCCAGGTAGCCCGGCCACTTCCGATCGCCGCGCAAATCGGCGAGGCTGACCTTGATTTCCACGGCCAAGAGATCACCTCCAGACCCGACGGCCATCACATCCAGGCGCGCACCTGAGGGTAAAGTGAATTCGGTCAAAGGGGCGTAACCCTTGACGTAAAGGCAGCGCTGCACACCGCGCGTCACGGCCAGAGTATTCTGAGGCGGTGTATTCAGTGACCATTCAGTATCCATCGGCCATAACTTAGCCCATATCCGCGGCGATTTGAGTCGCCGGAAACCGAGAAACGAAGGAGTTTTGTGCGATGAAACGGCTGATCCTCACCATGGTGCTAGCGGCCGCGGCGCTCGCGCCCGCGCTTGCCCAGGCAGGCAAGCTGTCCATCTTCAATGCCTCGGACACGACCATCGCGCACATCTTCGTCTCGCCGATCGACGTCGACCGCTTCGGGCCTGACCTGCTGCGCGGCGCAAAAGTGCCTAAGGGCACGGATTTCGCGTTCCCCGACCTCCCCAACGGTCTCTACGACATGAAGATCATCGATGAGACGGGCGCGGAGTGCCTGCTGAAGGACGTCGATTATTTCCAGTATTCGGTCTGGACCATCAAGACGAACTGCGGTGCCTTCGGCGGCATGGGCGGCTAAGAGGCTTCGCCCAAGGCTGGCGGCTAACGCGCGATCCGGCTAATGGGGCGTCTCATGAGGAGACGCCCATGACCGCCGCCAATCCGTTCTTCGAAACCTGGACGACCCCCTTCGCGACGCCGCCTTTGAGCCACATCAAGCCGGCGCATTTCCGCCCCGCCTTCGACGCCGCCATGGCGGAGCAGCTCGGCGCCGTCGCATCGATCGCGGCGAAGACCGGCCCCGGCAGCTTCGCCGATATCGAGGCGATGGAGCGTTCCGGCCGCGCCCTCTTCCGGGTCAGCGCGGTATTCGAGAACCTCTCCTCCTCCGCCTCCAATGCAGCGCTGCAGGAGATCGAGCGCGAAATGTCGCCGCTGCTCGCCAAGCATGCCGATGCCGTGCGCCTGAACCCGGCGCTCTTCGCCCGCATCGAGGCGGCCTATGAGGCGCGGAAAGCGCTCGGCCTCAGCCCCGAACAGACCCGCCTCATCGAAGAGCTGCATCGCGATTTCGTGCGCGGCGGTGCCAACCTTTCGGGCGACAAGAAAACCCGCCTCTCCGAACTGAATGAAACGCTCGCCACCCTCGGCACCGAATTCCGTCTGAAGGTGCTGAAAGACACCGACCGTTTTGCGCTGGTGCTCGACCATGCCGAAGATCTCGCAGACCTCCCTGCCTTCGTCATCGACGCGGCGGCGGAAGCGGCAAAGGAAGCCGGGATGGACGGCAAATGGGCGATCAGCCTGCAGCGCCCCAGCGTCGAGCCGTTCCTCACCTTCTCGTCGCGCCGCGATTTGCGCGAGCAGGCCTATGAGGCGTGGATCAAGCGCGGTGACAATGGCGATGAGAACGACACCAGCGCGCTGATCGCCGAAATCGTGAAGCTGCGTCACGAGCGCGCCAAACTGCTGGGCTATGCGACCCATGCGGCCCTCACGCTCGACGGCCGCATGGCGAAAACGCCCGACGCCGCGAACGAGCTTCTCGCCCGCGTGTGGGAGCCGGCGCTCGCTCGCGCTGAAGAGGAAAAAGCCGATCTGCAGGCGATGATCGATGCCGAGGGCGGTAATTTCAAACTGGCCGCCGCCGACTGGCGCTATTACGCCGAGAAGCTGCGCGCCCAGCGCTACGATTTCGATCAGGCGACGCTGAAACCCTATCTGCAGCTTGAGAAACTGATCGAGGCGCAGTTCGCCTGCGCCAGCCGTCTCTACGGCGTCAGCTTTGAGGAGCGCTTCGACATCGAGGTTTACGCCCCCGAAGTGCGGACCTGGGAGGTCAGGAAAGGCGGGAAGACCATCGCACTTTTCTATGGCGATTATTTCGCGCGCTCGGGAAAATCCTCCGGTGCGTGGATGTCGACCTTCCGCGATCAGGAGAAGATGGACGGCGAGGTGATCCCGCTCGTCCTCAACAATATGAACCTCAACAAGGCGCCGGCGGGGCAGAGCGTGCTACTCTCCTATGACGACGCCGGGACGCTGTTCCACGAGTTCGGCCACGGCCTGCACGGCATGCTGTCGAACGTCACCTATCCCTATCTCTCCGGCACTGCGGTGCCGCGCGACTTTGTGGAATTCCCCAGCCAGGTGAACGAGCACTGGCTGGACCAGCCTGAAGTTCTTGCCGAGTTCGCGATCCATGCCGAAACGGGCGAGGCGATGCCGGCGGCGATGATCGAGAAGCTGCTCGCCTCGCAGACCTTCAATCAGGGTTTTGCGACGGTCGAATTCCTCTCCAGCGCGGTCTTCGATATGGACCTGCACAGCCGGTCAGATGTCGATGCGATCGACGTCCATGCCGCCGAGATAGCGACGCGGGCGCGGCTGAAAATGCCGGAAGAAATTGCGCTGCGTCATAGGCCGCAGCATTTCCTCCATCTTTTCGACGGTGTCGCCTATTCGGCCGGCTATTACTCGTACA
>Ga0105044_10000577_pt1 | contig 45300 bp, 38 predicted proteins | sample MAT01_FD_78092 | JGI IMG/M metagenome (GOLD analysis project Ga0105044, IMG submission 78092) | Freshwater microbial communities from Lake Fryxell liftoff mats and glacier meltwater in Antarctica - MAT-01 | ecosystem: Environmental > Aquatic > Freshwater > Ice > Liftoff microbial mat | place...
TACGCCTGATTCCTGGTCTCGAACGCGCGGAGTTCGTGCGCTTCGGCATGGTGCACCGCAACACCTTCATCAACGGCCCGAAGGTGCTGCGTCCCACGTGGCAGACCAAGGGGCGCGACGACCTGTTCTTCGCCGGGCAGATCTCGGGTGTGGAGGGTTACGTGGAGTCGGCCGCGTCGGGCCTCATTGCCGGCCGGAACGCCGCGCGCGTGGCGCAGGGGCTCGCGCCGCTGGCCCCGCCGCGCACCACCGCGATTGGCGCGCTCGCCTACTACGTGTCGCACGCCGACCCGGCGCACTATCAGCCGTCGAACATCACCTTCGGCATCATGCCGCCACTCGGCGATCCGCCGCGTGACAAGGCGCTGCGCAAGCAGGCGCTGGCCGACCGCGCGCTGACCGATCTCGCGGCCTGGATGCGATGAAAGAGGCGCTCAAGGCATTTCTCCAGCACCTGGCGCTCAACCGCCATCTGTCGCCGCACTCGGTGCGCGCCTACACGAGCGACGTGGAGCAGTATCTGGCGCACACGGCAGCTGCCCGCGGGGCCAAGATTTCGGCGCTGCGCTATCCCGATCTCGATGCCGACTCGGTGCGCGGGTTCGTCATCGAGCTGAACCGCACTCAGCAGGCGCGCGCGTCGGTCGCGCGCAAGCTGTCTGGCGTGCGGGCGTTCCTGCGCTATCTGCATCGCGAGGGGCTCGTCACCGGCGATCCATCGGCCGCCGCCGTGGCGCCGAAGCTCGATCGCACCGTGCCGCGGCACCTGAGTGAGCCCGAGATGGGCAGGTTGCTCGAGACGCCGGATGCCGCCACACCACTTGGGCGCCGCGATCGGGCGATGCTGGAGTTCTTCTACGCGGCCGGCCTGCGCCTCAGCGAACTCGTTGGTCTCGATCTCGAGGACGTGCACTTGTCGGCGCGCATGGTGCGGGTGATGGGCAAGGGCGGGAAGGAGCGGCTGCTGCCGTTCAACCGCAGCGCCGAAGCGGCCCTGCGCCAATGGCTGCCCGATCGCGAGCAGCTGCGCGGCGTGCACCCGCCGCCGGATTCACGCGCCGCCGCTCGAGCCGCCCAACCGCGGGCCCGGCTCGGCGAAGCCCGCGCCACCGGGCGCGGCCGCGCCAGCCGGATGGACCGTGAACCGGTGTTCGTCAACGCCCGCGGTGGACGGCTCACTGGCCGCAGCGTGCATCGTCTCGTGGTGCTCTACATGCGGCGCTGCAGCGAGCGCACCGGCATCAGCCCACATGCGCTGCGGCATTCGTTTGCCACGCACCTGCTGCAGCGCGGCGCCGACCTGCGAGCCATCCAGGAGCTGCTCGGCCACGCACGTCTCACGACGACCGAGCGCTACACCCACGTGAACGCGGCCCAGCTCATCGACGTCTACAAGCGCGCGCATCCACGCGCGAAGAGCGGCGACAAGAGCGAATGAGTCGAGTTGCTCGCCGCTACTCGTTCTGGGGCGGACGGCGATCGCGGTATTCGGCACTCTTGCGCAGCTCGCGCTCGACGTCACGCTGCGTCCAGCGGTCGCGCATGACGCGATCGACCCAGCTACTGGCGCCGCTGTCTGGGTCGCGGCCGAGCACCGACTGGTAGGCGCGGCGCACGATGTTCTCCGCCTCGTCGCGGGTCACGCGGGCGAAGTCGAGACGCACGCGGATTGACGACACCGTGTCGTTCCAGCCCTCCGACTGCAGGTTGTCGGCGTCGTCGTCGAACCGCGTCGACCGGCCGCCGAAGCTCGGGTTGCGGTAGACCACGACGCTGGCATCGCCAAACACGCGGATCGACGAGACGCGGTCGTTCAGCCCCTCGGGCATCACGTCGTACTCGTCACCAGCCCGCATGCAGAAGTAGTCGCCGCCGAAGTTGGCATTCTGGTAGAAACACGCCCCGGCCCGCGGCGGACGCGGCCGGCCCCAGCCCCGTTGGGCCTCGGCGGGCGCCGCGGCCCACCACAGCACCACCGCAATTGCGGCCGCCATCACGCGACCCTGTGTCCTGGCGATGTTCCGAGTCATCCCTGTCCTCCGTGAGAGGCCCTGGCGCACGGCGAGCTGCCGTCCTGTCCCTTACGCCACGTCGGCCGACGTCATCACCCGCCGTCGCGGCAGCTCGATGTTCAGCGTCTTGATCTTGTAGTTCATCACGCGCGGGCTGATCGAGAGCAGTTCCGCGGCGTCCTTCTGCACCCAGTTGGCCATGCGCAGGGCCTCGGTGAGCGCCTGCCGTTCGATCTGCTCGAGGGCGATGCCGCTCGGCGGGATGCGCACCACCGACTGGTTGTCCTTCCCGCCCGGGGTCTGCACCGTGTCGCCGAGGCGCAGGTCGTCGGGCATGATCTGCGGAAGTTCGGCCAGCAGGGCGGCCCGTTCGATGGCGTTCTCGAGCTCGCGGATGTTGCCCGGCCAGTTGTAGCGGGTGAGCATCTTCGCCGCCTCGGGGTTCACGCCGTCGAGCTTCTTCTTGAGTTCCTGCGAGAACTTGCGGATGAAGTGCATGGCCAGCGGCAGGATGTCTTCCTTGCGGTCGCGCAGCGGCGGCGTCTCCACCGTGACGACGTTCAGCCGGTAGTAGAGGTCTTCGCGGAAGTGTCCGGTCGACACCATCGTGACCAGGTCGCGGTTGGTGGCGGCAATCAGCCGCACGTCGACCTTCAGCGTGCGCGTGCCGCCGAGGCGTTCGAACTCGTGTTCCTGCAGCACGCGCAGGATCTTGGCCTGCGTGCTGGGGCTCATGTCGCCGATTTCGTCGAGGAAGAGCGAGCCGCCGTCGGCCTGCTCGAAGCGGCCGATGCGCTGGCGGTCGGCGCCGGTGAAGGCGCCCTTCTCGTGGCCGAAGAGTTCGGATTCGAGCAGGTTCTCCTGCAGCGCCGCGCAATTCACCTTCACGAAATTGCGGCCGGCGCGCAGCGAGTTGTGGTGGATGGCGCCGGCGATGAGTTCCTTGCCGGTGCCGGTCTCGCCGCGGATGAGCACGGTGGAGTTGCTCTTGGCCACCTTGCGCACGACGCCGAGCACGCGCTGCAGGGTGTCGCTGCTGCCGATGATCTTGTCGAAGTTGTAGTTCTCCTGCTGCTCGTGGCGCAGGTAGTCGAGCTCGTGGCGGAGGCGCTTCAATTCGAGCGCCTTCTCGATCTTGACTTCCATCTCCTCGATCTCGAACGGCTTCTGCACGTAGTCGAACGCGCCGTTCTTCATCGCCTCGACGGCGGTGGAGACCGAGCCGAACGCGGTCATCAGGATGACCGACGAGGTGGGATGGGTGGTGCGCGTGGTACGCAGCACGTCCATGCCGTCGGAGCCGCCCATGCGCAGGTCGCTCACCACCACATCGAAGTAGCCGTTGTGCAGCCGCTCGATGGCGGCGTTGCCGTTGGGGGCCTCTTCCACCTCGTGGCCCGCCGTGCGCAACGCCAGGGCCAGGCCCCGCCGCAGCGCGTCGTGATCGTCGGCAACCAGGATTCGACTCATGTTCGTCCCGCTCCTACCACACCCGCGCGTCGCCGCTCACGGGGAGCGTGACGCGGAATTTCGTGCCGGCGCCAGGCCGGCTCCTCAGATCGATGCGCCCGTCATGGGCGTCGACGATCTTGCGCACGATCGCGAGTCCGAGGCCGGAGCCCTGAGCCTTGGTCGTGAAGAACGCACTGAAGATCTTGTCGACGAGCTCGGGCGGCACGCCCGGGCCGTCGTCGGCCACCTCCACGACGATCGTCGGAATGGGGTGCAGGCCGTCGAGGGGCAGCGCGCCGTCTTCCTCGCGGGTCACCTCGCGAGCCGTGATGGCCACCGCGCCGGTGCCGTTCAGCGCCTCGTAGGCGTTGATCAGCAGGTTGGCGAACACCTGCATGAGCTGCGTCTTGTCGGCGTCGATGAGCGGCAGGCCTTCGGCGATGTCGAGGCGCACGTCCACCTCACCGCGCTTGGTCGTGCCGTCGGCCATGGTCACGGCCGCTTCGACCGCCGCCGACACCGAGGTGCGTTCCATCTGCAGGCGCACGGGCCGGACGAAGTCGAGGATCTCCTGCACGATGCCGTTGGCCATCTTGGCTTCGTTGATGATGTCGCCCACGAGCGCCGTCGCCTGTGCGTTGTCGCGCAACTGGCGGCGCAGCAGGCCCGCCATCACCTCGATCCCGGCCAGCGGGTTCTTGATCTCGTGCGCCACGGCCGCGGCCATCTCGCCGAGCACCGCCAGGCGGTCGCGCAGCCGTTCGCGTTCTTCGAGCTGCTCGACGCGGGTCAGGTCCTTGAAGAACATCGCCGCGCCGATCGTCAGCCCCTCGCTGTTGCGGATGAGCGACAGGGTGTAGCCGAGCACCTTGTCGCTGGGGGTGAGGCGGAGTTCCGCGCGGTTGGGCAGGAAGGCCAGCTCATACGCGCCCGCGAGCACGCGCACGATGGCGGGGTGGGCATGGAAGACCTCGGCAAACGGGCGGCCCAGGTAATCCTCGCCGGCCGGCAGGCCGAAGATGCGGCACGACTCGTCGTTGATGAGCACCAGCGCGCCACCGCGGTCGATGGCCAGCACCCCGTTGCGCATGTGCGCGACCAGGTGCCTGAAAAAGGCGTCGTCGACGAAATGGGCCGCGGCAATGGGCGCGCGATGGGCAGGCCCAGGGCGCGTGGGAGGCACCGTGGCCTTGGCGGGGCGACGTGCGGCGGCAAATTTGGGGGGAGGCATGGCTCAGCTGTGCCGACCACATACGCAACTGTCGTGCCTGTCATGAAAATGACGGTTCAGACTGAGGCTGACGTGTCGAATTGTATAATTTTGGACGTTTTCCGGCGTCTTGGGAGACGAAATAGGCATCGACGATCCAGAAATTGTCATCGCCTGGCGGTAAATCATGACGAATCCCGGCCATCAGCGTCGGCCAACTGGCACCTATCGAGCCGGGCGGGACCTATCTGGCCGGCAGCGCGGTGCGCAGCGCTTCGGCCTCGGCCTGCAGCATCTCCCACTGACCGAGCAGGTCGCCCACGTCCCACATCAGCGCCTGGTGCTGGTCGAGCACCGGCTTCAACGTCTCGTGGTTGTCGTAGAACCCGGGCGCGGCCATCTCGGCCTCGACCCGCTTCACGGTGGTCTCGCGTTCTGCGATGCGCCCTTCGAGTTCGGTGATGCGGGCGGCCAGGGCCTCGTAGGCGCGCTCGCGCTTCTTCTTCTCGGCCGCCTCGCGCTTGCGCTGGTCGTAGTCGGCGACGCCGCCGGCGGCCGGTGCCGGAGGTGAGGCGGGCGCTGGCGCGCCCTTGCGAGTGGCCGGCGTCACGGCGGCGGTGCGGGCTGCGGGGGTAGCCGGGGCGCCGCCCTGCGCCTTGCTCCACAGGAAGGCGGTGTAGTCGCCGGGATAGACCTGCGCCTTGCCGCCGCCCACCTCCATCACCTTCGTCGCCAGCCGCTCGACGAAGTAGCGGTCGTGCGACACGAAGATCAGCGTGCCGCCGTAGTCCATGAGCGCGTCGAGCAGCACCTCCTTGGAATCGAGGTCGAGGTGATTGGTCGGCTCGTCGAGCACGAGCGTGTTCGACGGCCGCAGCAGCATGCGCGCCACGGCCAGGCGCGTGCGTTCCCCGCCCGACAGCACGCCGGCCTTCTTGTAGACGTCGTCGCCCGAGAAGAGGAAGCCGCCGAGCACGTTGCGGATGGCCGGCACCATGTGATGCGGGGAGCCGTCGGCCAGCGTCTCGTAGACGGTCAGCGTGGGGTCGAGGCGGGTGGCCTCGTCCTGCGCGAAATACTGCATCACGAGCTGGTGGCCTTCCTCGCGCACGCCGCGGTCGGGCGCCTCGGCGCCGGCGATCATGCGCATCAGCGTCGACTTGCCCGCGCCGTTCGGCCCGACGAGCGCCACGCGATCGCCGCGCTCGATCTGCAGGCTCACGCCCTCGATCACCTGCTTGTCGCCGTAGTGCTTGTGCACCCGCTGCAGGTCGAGCACGGTGCGACCGCTCTTCACGGCAGCGGGGAACTGGAAGTGGATGCGCTTGCGCTCGGGCGGCACCTCGATGCGCACCACCTTGTCGAGCATCTTGATGCGGCTCTGCACCTGCGCGGCCTTGGTCGCCTGATAGCGGAAGCGGTCGATGAACTCCTGCACGCGGCCGATCTCGTCGTCCTGCTGCTTCTTCGCCTCGCGCAGCCGGTCCATGCGCTCGGCGCGCTGCACCAGGTAGGTGGAGTAGTTGCACGCGTAGTCGGTGATGGTGCGCAGTGCCAGATCGGCGATGCGATCGACCACCGCGTCGAGGAAGTAGCGATCGTGCGAGACCAGGATGACCGAGTGCGGATAGCGCGCGAGGTAATCCTCGAGCCAGTTGCGGGCTTCGAGGTCCAGATGGTTGGTCGGCTCGTCGAGCAACAACAGTCCGGGCGCACTCAATAGCAGCTTGGCCAGGGCCAGGCGCATCTGCCAGCCGCCGGAGAGATGCCCGGCTTCGAGTTCGAAGTCGCTCTGGCTGAAGCCGAGCCCGCGCAGAATCGTCGCCACCTTCAGGTCGATGGCATAGCCATCGCCCATCCGGAAACGCTCCTGCAGGCCGCTGTAGCGATCGAGCAGCGTGTCGTGTTCCGCCGCCGGCACCGCTGGATCGGCCAGCCGGTGCTCGAGGTCGTGCATCTCGGCCTTCATGTCGAGCAGCGGCTTCAGCGCATCGCTCGCCTCGGCGAACACGGAACGACCCGAGTACGACAAGCCGTCCTGCGGCAGATAACCCACGGTGAGCGCGGTCGGGCGAACCACCTCGCCGCCGTCGGCCTCGTCGATCCCGGCGAGGAGCTTGAGCAGGGTGGTCTTGCCGGCGCCGTTCGGTCCACACAAGCCGACGCGGTCGCGGTCGCCGACGTGCCAGGTGACCTGGTCGAGCAGCACACGCTCGCCGTAGCGCTTGGTGAGTGACGAGAGTTGAATCATGACGCGACCGGGCGCTGACCCAGTACGCGCGCGGCCGTGGCGGCGATCTCGGCCGGGCGGCTCGGCTTGACGAGATAGCCGGCCACGCCGAAATTGAGCGCTTCGATCGCCGCGGCTTCCGTGGAATGGCTGGTCACGATCATCAGGCGCAGTCCAGGGGCGGCGCGCCGGGCGTCGCGCACGAGCGCGAAGGCGTCGAGGCCCGGGATGCGCAGTTCGCTCACCAGCAGGTCGTAGGAGTGGCGGGCGAGGCGTTCGGCGGCCACCACGCCGTCGGGCGCGGTATCGACGGTGTGGCCGGCGGCGCGCAGTGCGCTCGACAGCACGTCACGGCTGGCACCGTCGGGGTCGACCACGAGCACGCGCCGCCCCGGTCCGGCCGGAGGGGGGTGGGGCACCGGCACGGGGCCGGGCCGGCCCGCGGCCGGTGGCCGCTGGTCGAGCCAGGCGTCGATGTCGGCCCGCCGGAAGCGCCACTGGCGGCCGACCCGTACGGCCGGAAGCTTGCCGGCGTCGATGAGGCGATAGACCGTGCGGAGGTTCACCTGGAGGTAGGCGAGCACCTCGTCGGTCGTCAGGAAGGCCTCGTGGTCTGGCTTGGGGATGGTCACGGGAAGGTTGCCCCAATTGTATCCTGCCGGCACCGCGAACTCGTGATTGCCGAGGGCTTTGCGGCTGCGCTGGCGGCGACGGGTTCGTATCATGGGGCTGGAGCCATGGCGCACCGCGCGCCGGGACCGACCAAACCCGTCCCTTCGCCGTCAAAGACAGTGTTGGGGCTCGACATCACAGGGCCGCCGCCGGGTCACTCCGCGCGGCGAGTCCACGGGGAAGGGGCGACGCTGACCGTGCAGGGATTGACGATCACCGACGAGGAACTCGTCGTGCGATCCCAGGATGGCGACGTCGACAGCTTCAACCAGCTGATCAAGCGCTGGGAGCGGCCCATCTATGCCTTGGCCTACCGCACACTCGGGCGTGAAGAAGACGCCCGCGACGTCTGCCAGGAAACCTTCTTTCGCGCCTACCGCGCACTCAAGGGCTTCAAGGGCGAGGCGAAGTTCTCGTCGTGGCTCTACCGGATCGCGCTCAATTTGTGCCGCGACTGGATGCGCCGGCAGCGGCGCGCGCCCACCGTGCAGATGCCGGAAGACGCCGACATCGCCGAACTGGCGGCCGAGGGCGGCCCGGTCGAATCGATCGAGACCCTGGTGGGGCGGCGCGAACTCAGCCGGGCGGTCGAGCGCGCCATGGCGACGCTGCCCGACGAGCAGCGCACGGCCATCGTGTTGAAGGAATACCACGGCCTGACGTTTCAGGAGATCGCCGACATGCAAGGCTGTCCGCTCAGCACCGTGAAGACCCGGCTGTATCAGGGGCTGAGCGTCGTGCGGCGGCAATTGGAAGCGGGCGGCATGTCGGTGGCCGACATCCGCGGGGACGCATCATGAGCACACGGTTCACCTGCGACGACACCGAGACGCTCGTCGCCTACATCTACGACGAGATCGAGCCGGTGCGGCGCGACGCGGTGGCGCGGCACCTGGTCGAGTGCGCGCGCTGCCGCACCGAGCTCGGCGCGCTCGGCGGGGTGCGGCAGGCGCTCGCGCAGTGGACGCCGCCGGCGCCGCCCCTGCGTTTCAGCGTGGTGCAGACCGCCGTGCCCGAGCCGGCACCCGACAACGTGATTCGCCCGGCGGTGCCGGCGTGGCAGAGCGTGCCGGTGTGGGCCCAGGTGGCGGCCGCGACGCTGGCGGTAGCGGTGGGCGCGGCGGTGGCCAATGTGCAGGTGCGCCACGACGCCGCGGGCTGGACCGTGTCCACGGGCTGGATGGCCCCGGCCGTGCCGGGCGCACCAGCCGGCGCGGCCCCGCTGGCCGCCGACGATGCCTGGAAGCCGGCGCTCGCGGCGCTGGCGCAGTCGCTGCGCGACCAACTGCACGAGCGCGAGGCCGCGATGCGGCCGGCCTCGACCCCGGCCGCCACGCCCGGCACCGCCGCCCGGCCCGCGTCCGAGGCCGATACCCTGGCCCGTGTGAACACGCTCATCGAGGCCAGCGAGCGGCGCCAGCAACAGGAGCTCGCGCTGCGGCTCACGCAGTTCAATCGCGACCTCGACCTGCAGCGGCGGGCCGATCTCGTGCGCATCGATCAGGGCATCGGGCAGCTCGAGGGCCGCACAGGCGCCGAAGTGGCCCGTCAGCGGCAGATGTTGGATCTCATCGTTCGCGCCGGGCTGAGGCCGCCCCAGTAATGCAGAGGCACACCGTCATGACACGCACGACCTCGACTTTCGCGGCGGCCGTCGTCGCTCTGGCCACCGGCGCGTCGGCCCAGCCGGCCGCGCCAGCCCTCGACCAGAGCCAGCTCCGCCATCAGATTTATCTGATGGAGGGCGCCCTCGCCCGGGCCGTCACCGCCGGGGCGGCGCGGCTCAATCAGGAGTTCCGCTCGGTCATGCCCGACATGATTGTCGTGGCCGGGGAGTCCAACGCGCGCGGCTTCCACCTCGCCGAGTACGGCGTCTTCTTCGACGTGGAAGTGCCGGTGTTGCGTCAGAGCATGATGTGGAGCCTGCGCGCCATGCTCGACCAGGACGACCAGGGTGCAGCCGAGGCACTGGCGTCGCTGCGCGCCGTGGTCGCGACCACCAGTGGCCCCGAACGCGGCCCGGCCGAGAACGCGCTGCGGCGGCTCGAGGCGCAGTTGCGCCCGCTCGGTGTCGCGCGCCGCTCGGACGTGGGCGGCCTCCAGGCGGCCGCTCGCACCACCGGCACGCCCGCAAGCGCGCAGAGCGTGCCGAGTGCGCCGCGCAAGGCCATCAAGTCGGAGTTGCTCGACGACCCGAACAAGGCCTACACCGACGCGGTCGTGCAGGCGCTCATCGACGCCATGGTGGACTTCTCGCTACCGATGGTGTCGTCGCTCCAGCCTGACGAGTACTTGACGGTGGCGGCCCGCGACAACGAGCGCCGCGACCTGCTGGCGCCACCCAATCCCTATGAACAGGTGTCCACCTTCACCCTGCGCATCAAGGCCGCCGACCTGGCGGCCTATCGCGCCGGCAAGATCGACCGCGATGACGCCCGCAAGCGCGTGCAGGTGCAGGAGTTCTGAGGGAGCCTTTCGCATGCCACGGTGTCTGAGTCTGTAGCCGGCACCGGACAACCCCGTCCGCTCCGCGGTATCCTACGCGCCATGCGCTACACGCTGCTCCTCGTGCCCGTGATGCTCGCCACGCTGGCGGGCTGCTCGAAGGTGAATCCGGTCGAGGTGCTCGAGCCGCTCGACGTCACCACGGGCTGGTTCGACGCGGGCATCATGGCCGACGGCAAGAACAAGCTCGTACCTACCGTGTCGCTCAAGTTGCGCAACAAGGCCGCCGAGCCGATCACCGGCGTGCAGATCATGGCGGTGTTCCGCCGGGTCGGCGAGCAGGAGATGTGGGGCGAGCACTACGGCTGGGCGGTGCGGCGCGACGCACTCGCGCCGGGCGCCGCCACGAGCAACATCGTGCTGCGGTCGCAGCTTGGCTATACGGGCGAGCAGCCGCGCATCCAGATTCTGCAGCACAACGCCTTCATCGACGCCAAGGTCGAGGTGTTCCTGAAGAAGGGCTCGCAGGTGTGGGCGAAGCTCGGCGACTTCCCGATCGAACGGCAACTGCTCACGCAGGAGTAGCCCGCCTATAATCGCCGGCATGCCTGAGGCACCCGCGACACCCCCCCAGACCCTCGAGCGGCGCCTCAGTGCCCTCGACGCCGCCGCGATCGTCGTCTCGAACGTGATCGGCGGCGGCATCCTCTTCACGCCGCCGCAGGTGGCGGCCATGGTGCCGCACCCGTTGCTGTTCCTGGCCACCTGGCTGGCGGCCGGCCTGCTCGCGTTCGCCGGAGCCATGGCCTACGCGGAACTGGCGGCCCTGCGACCTCGCGCCGGCGGCGAGTACGTTTATCTGAATGCTGGGTTCGGCCGGGTGGCGGCGTTCCTCACCGGGTGGACCTCGTTTGTCGCCGGCTTCTCGGGCGCAATTGCGGCGAGCGCGGTCGTGCTTGCGTTCTACCTCGGCCGCTTCTTCCCGCTCGCCGGCAGCGACCAGGCGCTGGCGTCGTTGCCGCTCGGGCCGGTCACGCTGGCCGTGTCACCGCAAAGCCTGACCGCGCTCGTCGCCATCTGGCTGATGTCGTGGGTGCATCTGCGCGGCGTCGGTCCCGGACGGTTCGTGGGCAACCTGCTGGCCACGCTGAAGGTCTCGGCGCTGCTGCTCTTCATCCTGCTCGGCTTCTCGTTTGGCGTGGGGTCGTTCGAGAACCTCGCCACCGCCTCGTCGGCCGCGGCCACGGGCGGCGGCTGGCTCTTCGCGCTGGTGCCCGTGCTCTTCACCTACGCCGGCTGGAACGCCGCGTCCTATGTGGCGGAGGAAGTGCGCGACCCCGGCCGCAACGTACCCAAGGCGCTGGCGCTTGGCACGCTCGCCGTGGTCGTGATCTACCTGCTGCTCAACACGCTCTATCTGTATGTGCTGCCGGTGGGCGAGCTGGCCGCGGTGCGCGGCAGCGTGCTCGACGTGATTGCCGACCGGCTGCTCGGCCCGCGCGCTGGCGACATCATGGGCGTCGTCTCGATCGTGAGCCTGCTGGCGAGCATCTCGGCCATGGTCTTTGCCGGGCCGCGCGTCTACTACGCGATGGCCCGCGACGGCATGTTCTTCCCGGCGGCGGCCAAGGTGCACCCGACCTATCGCACGCCCGCCACCTCCATCGTGGCGCAGGCGCTGTGGAGCTCGGTGCTCGTGCTCACGGGCAGTGCCACGGCGCTCACCACCTACACCGGGTTCTCGATCATTCTGTTCAACGGCGTGGCGGTGGCGGCTCTCTTCGTCTTGCGCCGCCGCGAGCCCGACGCGCCTCGGCCGTACTCGACCTGGGGTTATCCGGTGGTGCCGGCCATTTTCGTGGGGGTGAGCGCCGTCATCGTGGCCAACGCCCTGTGGACGGATCTGGTGCAGCCGCTCTCGGCGGGCACCCAAGTGGGGCCGTCGGCGGCCGGCCTGCTCATCATCGTGCTCGGCCTGCCGCTCTACGCCTGGTTCACCAGGGCGTCGACCCGCGCCTGAAGGGCGTCGACGGCTGCTCGCAGCAGTTTGCGGGCGCGCGGGGAACCGCCGTACACGACGAAGGCCGGCACGGGGTGCCGGCCTTCTGTCCGTCTGGTCGCGCGGTGAGCGCTACGGCGTGGCCGTCATCTCGCCGCGATAGGTGACGGTGCGGCCGGGCTGCACGCGCACGTCGAAGGTGAGCGTGTCCATGCCGGGCTTGCGCACCTCGATGTGATAGCCGCCGTCGTCGAGCCGCAGCTGCTGCCACACGCCGTCGAAGTCGTCGACGATGCCCGCGTAGTAGCCATCCACGTAGACTTCGGCGTCCCTCGGGTTCACCTTGAACCGCACGCCGCCGATGCTCCAACCGTAGGGGCCGCCGTAGGCGCCGTACCCGCCACCGTAGCCGCCCCACTGGTTGCCGTAGTAGCCGCCCCACTGGTTGCCGAAGTAGCCGTCCCACTGGTTGCCGTAGTAGCCCCCCCAGCCGAACGAGCTGAAGCCCGCGCCGCCGTAGCCGGCATACCAGCTCCAGGGGTCGTAGGCGTAGTAGCCGAAACCGCCGATGCCGGTGTTGTAGCGGCGGCCGTAGGACGGCGCGTAGACCACCTGGGGCGGTCGCGAGCCCCGGCCGCGCGGCACGGCCTGGCCGGCGCCGGCGCGGCCGCCGTCGTAGCCGCCGCGGCCCCTGCCACCGTTGTCGGGCGCGCGCACGCCGCCGCGCGGCCGCGCCCCGGTGCCGCCGCCCGCGGAACGTCCGCCGCTGCCAGCACTGCCGCCGCCCGCGGAACGTCCGCCGCTGCCAGCGCTGCCGCCGCCGCGGGTTGACCCGCCGCTGCCACCACCGCCGCTCCGGCGGCGACCGCCTTGCCCTTCCTCGAACGCGGCGGATGCGGCCGGCGCGGCCTCGGCGACCGCACGCACCCGTGTGCGCACCCCTTGGGTGGCGTTGTCTTCACGGGCGCGCGGGGCGCGCACCGACGCCGCGCTGCCGTCGCGCCGCTCGCCGCGCGAGCGCTCCACGACCTGGGCTGGCGCCGGGTCTTGCTGTTGGGGGACGGGCGGCGGTTCCTGGGCTCTGGCGGGGACGGCCGCCATCGCTGCAAGCAACACCGCAGCAGGGAAGGCGCTTCGAGCACTCATCACAACACCTCGGGCGATCAGGGCAGACGGCACGCCCCCGTGGAATGCAACTTCGTTGCCAGCTCAACCGCCATCGGTTGTGACACGAAATCGCCGTGCGGCGTCCAGATTCCTTGACAGTCGTTTTCTCCAACGGGGACACTTGGCAACGCGGTTCGTGACGTCCCGCCATCCGCCACCGCTTCATGCCGTCCCAGATCCAGCCGCTCGCGACCGCGCACCCCGCTGGTGCGCCGTTCTCGCGGTGCACGCCAGTCAAGGGGTGGGCGGCCTTCGCCGTGGCCGTCATGCTGGCGTCGGCGTGCGGCAAGAAGGGGCCCCCGCTCGCGCCGTTGCAGCGCGTGCCGGCGAAGGTGGGCGCCTTCGCGGCCCACCGGGCTGACCAGGCCGTCTTCCTCACGCTCACCGTGCCAACGGCCAACATCGGCGGGGATCAACCGGCCGACGTCGCGGTGGTGGAACTCTACGCCCTCACCTCGGCGGCGGCCCCCCCGGATCTCGCGACGGGGCGGGTGCCGGCCGCGCTCACGCTGGTGTCGTCATTGCCTGTGCGACGGCCGCTACCCCCGCCCCCGCCGGTGAAGGAGGGCCTGCCGCCCATGCCGGCGCTGCCGGTCGAACCCGGGCTGGATCAGGGGGCGACCGCGGCATTCCGCGAGGCGCCCACACCCGCCCTGGCGCAGGTGGCTGCTGCCTCTGATCCGCTCGCCGCCCCCGCCGCCGCGGTCGAGGACCTCGACGCGGCCGTGGATCCGGCGGCGGCGCTGTCGCTGCCCCTCGTCTACGTGCCGGCGACGTCGGCCGTGCGAAGGCACTACGTGGCCGTGGCCGTGAGCCGGCAAGGGCGGCGGGGCCCGTGGAGCGACTGGCAGAGCGTGCCACTCGGGGCGACCTCCGGTGCGCCGAACGTGTCGGCGCCGGCGTTCACCGACACGTCGCTCACCATCACCTGGGCGCCCGCGCCCGACGCCCGCGTCGCGCCCGCCCCGCCGGCTGAAGGCGCCCTCGACTCGCGGCCGTTCGGCCCGGCGCTCGCCGCGACGCGCTACAACGTCTACGCTGCCGAGGCGGTGGCGACTGCCGCGACTGGCGCCGCCACGCGGCCCGCGCCATTGAACGAGGCGCCACTGACCGCACTCACCTTCGGTGTGACCGGCGTGACGTTCGGCGCCGAACGCTGTTTCGTGGTGCGCGGCATCGACGCCCTCGATGGCGTGAACGTGGAGGGGCCGGCCTCGGCGCCGGGCTGTGTGACGCCGCGCGACACCTTCCCCCCAGTGGCGCCGGCGGCACTCGAAGCCGTAGCCGGGTCCGCGCTGATCAGCCTGATCTGGGAAGCCGTCGAGGAGCCCGACCTGGCCGGCTACCTGGTCTACCGCGGCACGGCGCCGGGCGAACCGACCGAGGCGCTCACGCCCGCGCCGATTGGCGCGACCAGCTTCGAAGACCGCAGCGTCACCCCCGGCGTGCGCTATGTCTATGTCGTCGTCGCAGTAGACTCGGCGGTGCCGGTGAACCGCAGCGTGCCGTCGAATCGGGCGGAGGAAACGGCGCGGCAGTAGGCGGGGCTCGGGACCCGGGGCTCGGGGCTCGGGAAGAAACGGGGAACCATGGACAAGATCTATCGGGTGCGGCAGGGGATGGGCGGGCGCTACGTGGTGGAGCGGGACAACGCGCTCTACTGGCTCGAGGGCGACGTGTTCGGCAACTACCGTCCCGGGGCGGGCATCGACGAGCCGCTCCGCGACTTCGTGGCGCCGGTGACGCCGTCAAAGATCATGGCGATTGGCCTCAACTACAAGGACCACGCCGCCGAGATGAAGAAGGCCCTGCCGGCCGAGCCGCTCCTGTTCATCAAGCCGGCCACGACCGTGATCGGGCCCGAGGCCGGCATTCGCATCCCGTCGTGGTGCGGTCGCGTCGAACACGAAGCCGAGATGGCGGTGGTGATCGGCCGGCGCGCGTCGCGCGTGAAGGCCAAGGATGCGATGGACTACATCCTCGGCATCACCTGCCTGAACGACGTCACCGCCCGCGAATTGCAGGTCAAGGACGTGCAGTACTCGCGCGCCAAGGGCTTCGACACGTTCGCGCCCATTGGTCCGTGCATCGCCGTGGGCCTCGATCCTTCGGAGCTCGAGGTCGAAGGCTGGGTCAACGGCCAGAAGCGCCAGCACTCGAACACCCGCGAGCTGATCTTTCCCGTGCCCTACATCGTCGAGTGGCTCACGCGCTTCTGCACGCTCGAAGCCGGTGACGTGATCACCACCGGCACGCCGTCCGGCGTGGGGCCACTCGTGCCCGGTGACCGCGTGATGGTCAAGGTGCAGGGCGTGGGCGCGCTCAGCAATCCCTGCGTCGAGGCCGAATGAGCGCGATCGATCCCCTTGCCACGCTGCGCGACCGCGAGCGGCGCGCCGAGCTCGGCGGCGGCGAGGAGCGCCTGCGCCGGTAGCACGAGGCCGGCAAACTCGTGGCCCGCGAGCGGTTGGAACTGCTCTTCGACCCGGGCACGTTCGAGGAAGTCGACAAGCTCGTCACGCATCGCGCCGGCGGCGCCGTGTATTCGCCGGCGATCACCGCCTTCATCGTGATGGTGAAGGCGTCGAGCTACATGTGCATCACCGGCCCCGACGTGATCAAGACGGTCACGCACGAGGATGTGACGAAGGAAGAGCTCGGCGGCGCCATGACGCACGACGAGAAGAGCGGCGTCGCCCACTTCGCGCCCTGTCGTGAGGGAGTTCTCGCGCGCCTGCCGCACGCCTCCCGCCAAGTGCTAAACTTTTCGACTAGCTGTGTCCGTTACCAAGGTTCTAGTCGCCAACCGGGGCGAGGTCGCCGTGCGAGTCATCCGCGCCTGCCGCGACATGGGGATCGCCACCGTGGCGGTCTACAGCGAGTGCGACCGCGCCGCCCTGCACGTGCGCATGGCTGACGAGGCGTGGCCGGTCGGCCCCAATCCGCCGCGCCGGAGCTACCTGCGCATCGACACGCTGATCGACGTCGCCCGGAAGAGCGGCGCCGACGCGGTAGATCCGGGCTACGACTTCCTCGCCGAGAACGAAGACTTCGCGCGCGCCTGCCGCGACGCCGACGTGCTGCGCCTCGCCGAGGAGATCGGCTACCCCCTGATGCTCAAGGCCGTGGCCGGCGGAGGCAAGGGCATGCGCATGGTGTCGACGCCGGCGGAACTGCCCAGCGCCCTGCGCGCGGCCCGGTCGGAAGCGAACTCGGCGTTCGGCGACTCGGCGGTCTACCTCGAGCGCCGCATCATGCACTCGCGCCGCATCGAAGTGCAGCTCCTCGGCGATCATCACGGCACGGTCGTGGCGTTCGTGGAGCGCGAATGCTCGATCCAGCGGCGTCACCAGAAGGTGATCGAAGAGAGCCCGTCGCTGGCCGTGTCGGTGGCGCGCCAGGTCGGCTACACCAACGCCGGCACGATCAAATGCCTGCTCGATGAAGACGGCTCGTTCTACTTCCTCGAGATGAACACGCGCCTGCAAGTGGAACACCCGGTCACCGAGATGGTGTCGGGCGTCGACCTCGTGCACTGGCAGATCCGGATCGCGCGCGGCGAGCGCCTCACGCTCGATGCCGAGGCGCTGCTCGTGCCGCGCGGCCACGCCGTCGAGTGCCGCATCTACGCCGAAGATCCCGACAACAACTTCCTGCCCTCGCCCGGGCGCACCCAGAAACTGCGCGTGCCGCACGGCCCAGGTGTGCGCGACGACAGCGGCGCCACCGAAGGGCTCGACGTGCCGATCTTCTACGACCCGATGATCTCGAAGCTCATCACCTGGGGCGACGACCGCACCCCGGCGGCGCGCGCCGGCGCGCCCTTCGACACGGCCTCGCCCGATGACGAGACGCTGGCGGCGATGGCCGCAGCCGTGCACCAGGTGCTCGGTGGGCCGACCCAGGCTCGAGCGGGTGTGGCCCCGGCGGCGTCCGCTGCGCCCAGCCGCTGGCGCGCGCAGGCACGGGCCGAGGCGCTGAGATAGCGATGCACTACGACGTCGTCATCGGCGAGCGCACCCGCAAGGTGGTCGTGCTGCGCATCGGCGAGGCGTGGCGGGTCACGGTCGACGACTCGACCTACGAGGTGCAGGCCACGCGGGTCGACGGGGCCCTGCTGTCGCTGCTCGTGGGTCAGGGCCCGGCCACGCCCAGCCGCAGCGTGCCCGCCGTCGTCATACCAGGCAAGGCGTCAGGCGCGCTCGGCGTGCACGTGAACGGCCGCCAGCCGGCCGTGGCCATCAGCGAGAGCGGTCGATCGCGGCGGCGCGGCGGCGCGGCGGCGCACCGTATCGGCCCCCTGCGGCTCACGGCGCCCATGCCCGGCAAGGTGGTGCGGGTGCTGGTGGCGCCGGGCGATGCCGTCGAGGCGGGGCAGGGGCTCGTGGTGGCCGAAGCCATGAAGATGCACAACGAACTGCGCGCCGCCAAGGCCGGACGGGTCGTCTCGGTCTCGGTGACCGAGGGACAGTCCTCGGACGCGGAAGCGGTGCTGGCCGTCGTGGAGTAGCCGGTGCGAGCCACCGTGCTGCGTGCTCTCAGAGCGTCGCTGACGCACGTGCGCCGGGTGTGGCTGGTTACGGCCGTGGCCATCGCCGTGGTCACGGTGTCGGTCGTCACCATCGACCTTGGCCCGCTGCTGCGGCTCCGAGCCGAAAGCGAGGCCTCGGTCTTCATCGACCGGCCCGTGCACATCGGCCGCCTGGGCCTCAATCTCGGGCGCGGGCGCCTCGTGATGGAAGACGTGATGGTCGAGGGCCTCACGCCGCGCCACGATCCCTGGCTGGTGGCGCAGCGGGTCGAGATCTCCCTCACCTGGGGTGCCCTGCTCTACCGCGAGCTGCTCATCGACTCGGCCGAGATGACCGACTGGCGGCTGATCGTCGAGAGCTATCCCAACGCGATCCACAACTGGCCGCGACTGAACGGGCCGCCGCGGCCGCCCCGCACCACGCCGTCGCTGCTCATCACGACCATCCAGAACGTGCGCGCCACGCGCGGTCATCTGATCGTGCGCGACTTCGGATCGAACTGGGGGCTCGACGCGCCCAATCTGGAGATCGTGGCGGCCAAAGGCGTCGACTATCGCGGCACCATGAAGTGGTCGGGCGGCACGCTGCTCATCCAGCAGTACGAGCCGATGTGGGCCCACTTCACCTCGTCGTTCACCGTGAAGGATGGTCAGGTCGTGCTGGACCGGATGTCACTCGACGCCGACGGCGCGCAGCTCGAGGCCACCGGCGTCATCGATCCGGCCCAGTTCCCGATTGCGACCTATACGGTGACGTCGCGCCACCAGTTGCCGCGCGCGCGCGCAATCTTCTACGCCCGCGACCTGTTCCGCCTGCACGGGACGGGCGAGTTCGCCGGTACTGTGCGGATGTACAAGGGCGGCTATGAGGTGAAGGGCGACTTCGTGAGTCCCGAGGCGGGCTATGACGACTACCGGTTCCAGGACTTCCGCGCCGCGGTCGTGTGGATGCCGACCCGCCTCGACGTCACCAAGGCCACCGCCGGGTTCTACGGCGGCGACGTGGACTTCAGCTACGTGCTCGATCCGCTCGGCCGCCCGGATCGCCAGGCCGACGCCCGGTGGGACGTGCATTATCGCGCCGTCGATCTCACCACGTTCACCGACTTCCTCGAGACCCGGGGCATGCGCGCGGCGGGCCGCGCGACCGGCCGGCACCTCACCACGTGGACCCTCGGCACCGGCGGATTTGCCCGTGCCGTTGCCGAGGGCACGATGGTGGTCACGATGCCCGAGGGCCTGGTGCCGGCCGCACCCGACTTGCCCGCCGACGCGGACGAGCGCGCGCGGCGCCGCGCCGAAGAGCAGGGCCCGTTCAGTCCGCACATCGCGTTCGGGCCGGTGCCGCTCAGCGCGCAGGTGCGCTACGACTACGACGGCACGACCGTGCGCTTCGCGCCGAGCGAGTTCGCCACCGCCGAGACCCACGTGTCGTTCGAGGGGCGCACCGACTGGGGCCAGGCCTCGCGCCTGCCGTTCCACGTGACCAGCACCGACTGGCAGGCGAGTGACCGCTTCCTGGCCGGCATCATGACCATGTTCGCGCCCTCGCCCACGCCCACGGCGGCCGTGCCGGTGGACGGCGTCGGCGAGTTCGACGGCGTGCTGCTCGGCGCGCTCGGCAATCCGCGCGTGGAAGGCCGGTTCACCGTCCGCGAGATGCGCGCGTGGAATGTGACGTGGGGCCAGCTCGACGGCGCCGCCGTGATCGAGAACGCCTACGCGCAAGTAACCAAGGCGGTCGTGACCGACGGCCACGCGCGCATGGCCGTCGACGGCCGGTTCGCGCTGGGCTATCCTCGGCGTGACGGCGGCGAGGAAATCGACGCGGTCATCAAGTCGTCGGAATGGCCGCTGGTGGACCTGCGCACGGCCTTCGCGCTCTACGACTATCCCGTCGACGGGGCGCTCGGCGGCGAGATCCATCTCTACGGCAGGTACGAGGAGCCCTTCGGCTTTGGCCGGCTGACGCTCGACCGCGGCGTGGCCTACGACGAGCCGTTTGCCTCGGGCGTGACCAGTCTGCGCTTCGAAGGGGCGGGCGTGCGCCTGGACGGCCTCGAGGTGCAGAAGGCCGGCGCCACCATCACTGGCGCGGCCTACGTGGGCTGGGACGGCGCGTATTCCTTCAACGCGGGTGGTCGGCGGCTGGCGGTCGACGCGCTCGACCTCACGTATTTTCCCACGCTGCCCGCGCTCACCGGCTTCGCCGACTTCAGCGCCACCGGCAGTGGCACGTTCGACGAGCCGCGCTACGACGTGAAGGTGAGCGTGTTCGATCTCTTCTTCGGCGAGGAAGGCATCGGCGAGATGACCGCGCAGGTCTCGCTCCGCGGCCTGCAGGTGCGCTACAGCTTCGACGTGGCCTCGCCGCGCCTGGCGGCCTCAGGCACCGGCCAGTTCGCGCTCACCGAGGCCGGAGAGATCGAGATGACCGTGCGTCTCTCGGACACCTCGCTCGATCCCTTCGCGCGCGTCTTCATGCCCACGCTCTCGCCCTACACCGCGGCCACCGGCGGCGGCAGCGTGCGGGTGTGGGGCGCGGTCTACGCGCCGGAGGGGTTGCGGGTCGAAGCCGCGATCGACGACCTGCGCTTGGTGCTGTTCGACTACGAGCTGCGCAATCGCGGCGTGCTCCGGGTCGGGCTCGACCGGCAGATCGTGCAGATCACGGCCTTCACGATGACCGGCGATCGTACGGCGCTCGACGTGACCGGCCGTGTCGATCTTGCGAGCGACGTCGTCGCCCTGCGGGCCAACGGCGAGGCCAACCTGGCGGTGCTGCAGGGCGTGTTCCCCGAGCTGCGCGGCTCGGGCCGGGCTGAGCTGTCGGCCGCCATCGGGGGCAGCACCGCCACGCCCACCGTGTCGGGCAATGCGCTCGTGACTGACGGCCGCCTTCGCTCGTTCGCCTTTCCGCACGCGCTCGACGCGATCAACGGCATCGTCACCTTCGATGCCTCGGCGATACGGCTCGACGGTCTGCGCGCGTCGCTGGCCGATGGCCGCGTGCTGTTCGGTGGCCGGATCGGCCTGCGCGGCCTGGCGCTGACCGACTACGACGTGACACTCACCGGCCACGACCTGCGCTTGCGCTATCCCGAGGGGATGCGTTCCCTGGTCGACGCCGCGCTCACCGTGCAGGGCCCGGCCGAGGCGCCGGTCATCGGCGGGTCGGTGCTCGTGCGATCGGCGGTGTGGACGCCGGCCTTCGATGGCACGACCAACGTCTTTGGCGCGAGCACGCCGGCGACACTGCCAGCCGAGCCCGGGGTGCCGGGCGCCGCGGCCGACGCGGCGGCGCTGGCGCTGCGCTACGACGTGCGCATCGTCGCGCCGTCCACCTTCCGGATCGAGAACGACATCGCCCGCATCGTGGCCAGCGCCGATGTCAACGTGCGCGGCACCTACGATCGGCCGCTCGTCTTCGGTCGGGCCGACATCGAGCGCGGCGAGGTGCGGTTCGAAGGGCGCCGCTACCTCGTGACCCGCGGCAGCCTCGACTTCACCAATCCCGAGCGCATCCAGCCGTTCTTCGACGTCGAAGCCGAGACGCGGGTGCGCGTGCCCGGGCAGACCTACCGCGTCACGCTGCGCATCGCCGGCACGACCGAACGGCTCCAGCCCGAGTTCACCTCCGATCCGCCGTTGCCGTCGGCCGACGTGCTGTCGCTGCTGCTCTCGGATCGCACACCCACCGGCGACCTCGAGGTCACCTCGATCAACGCGCCCAACCAGCGCGAGGTGGATCTGCTGCAGGCGCGCGCCACACGCGCCCTGACCGGGGCGCTCTCGGCCGAAGTCGGCAAGGTCGTGCAGGAGACCTTCGGCGTGGACACCTTCCAGATCACGCCGCTGCTCATCGACCCGTACCAGCAGGCTCTGGGCCTCAGCGTCAATCCGGCCGCGCGCGTCACCATCGGCAAACGCCTGTCCGACCGCATCTACCTCACCTACGCTCGCAGCCTGTCGTCGTCGGAACGCAACGAGATCATCCTGCTCGAATACGACCAGAGCGACACGCTCGGGTGGGTGCTGTCGCAGAACGAAGACGGCACCTATGCGCTCGAAGTGCGCAAGCGGGTGACGTTCTGACGCGGCTCGCCCTGGCGCTGGCGGCGCTTGCGGTGCTCGCGGCGCCGGCGACGGCAGACGTGGCCGCGCTGCTCGGGCGCCGCGTGACCGACGTGCGCCTCGACGCGGCTGGCGCTCCGGTGACCGACGGCGAGGCGCTGGCGCTGGTCGAGACGCGCATCGGTGACGCGCTCACGCTGGCCCACGTGCGTGAGACGATTGACCATTTCGTGGCGCTCGGCCGCTACGCCGACATCCAGGTATTCGCTGAGCCCGACGGCGAGGGCGTGCGGCTGCGCTACACCGTGGTGCCGATCGCCAAGGTCGTGCGGGTGAGCTTCGAGGGCGCACTCGGCCTCGAGGCGAGCGTGCTGCGGACCGAGCTGGCGGACCAGTTCGGCGCCACCCCCGTGTCCAGCCGCCTTTCCGACATGGCGCAGACGCTCGTGGCGCGCTACCTGGCGCATGGCTATCCGGCGGCGCGCGTCGAATCACGCACGGTGCCGGAGGGTCGGCTCGGTCAGGTGGCGGCGGTGTTCACCGTCACGCCGGGACGGCAGGTGCTCATCGGACGGACCACTGTGGAGGGCAATGCCGGCAGCAGGGATCTGCTGCGGCGCCTCGGCGCGCAGACCGGCCGGCCGCTCGACCGCGAGGGGTTCGAGGAGCGCGTGCGCGCCGCTGAGGACGCGCTGCGCGCTGACGGCTACTACGAGGCGGTCGTGTCGGCCTCCGTGAGTGAGGCCGTGGCCAGCGTGGTCGACGTGTCCGTGCGCGGCGATCGCGGCGACCTGGTGCAGGTGACGTTTGCCGGCGATCCGCTGCCCGACGACCGCCGCCGCGCGCTCGTGCCGATCGCACGGCTCCAATCGGTGGACGAGGAAGTGGTCGAGGACGGCAGTCGCAACATCGAGCAGTACCTCCGCCTCGAAGGCTATCGCGCGGCCTCGGCGCCGGCCGCCCGTCGCCGTGCCGACGGCGTGCTGCAGATCGCCTTCACCATCACGCGCGGCCCGCTGCACGTGTTGGGCGCCGTGACCCTCGCGGGCGTGGCCGCGCTGCCGCGCGCCGAACTCGCGCCCCTGCTGAAGCTGGTGGCGGGCGAGCCGTTCGTGGATGCCCGGGTCGCCGCCGTGGCTGCCGCGATTGCCGAGTACTACCGGGTGCGCGGCTTCTCGGCGGTGACCGTCACGTCGCGCCTTGCGTTCCTCTCGCCCGGTGCGGATGGGCGGCTGCCGGTCGACGTGCGCCTGGAGGTGGCCGAAGGCCCTCGCACCACCGTGACCGAGCTACGCTTCGAGGGGGTGACGGCCGTGTCGTTCGCTTCACTGGTCGAGTTGATGGCGCTCACCGCCGGGAAGCCCTACTACCGGCCGCAGCAGGCCATCGATCGCGAGGCCATCGAGCGGCGCTACCGCAACCTCGGCTACCAGCGTGCCGCAGTGGTGGCGCGCACCGAGGTCACCGGCGGCGGAGGCGTGGCGCTGACCTACGTGGTGCGGGAGGGGGCGCAGACGAAGGTGGATCACGTGCTCGTGAGTGGCACGGCGCGCACCTCGCCCGATCTCGTGCGCCGCGAGCTCACGCTCACGCCCGGCAGCCCCCTGGGCTACGACGCCGTGCTCGAGAGTCAGCAGCGGCTGAGCGCGCTCGGCCTGTTTCGTCGCGTGCGCATCGCCGAAGTGCCGCACGGCACCGATGACACGGCCCGTGACGTGTTGGTGGAAGTGGAGGAGGCCCCGTCCACGTCACTCAGTTATGGCGGCGGCCTCGAGGTCGGGAGCCGTACCCGTCGCACCGATGCCGGCTCGGCGGTCGACCGGCTGGACATCGCCCCGCGCGGCTTCTTCGAGATTACCCGGCGCAACCTGTGGGGCATGAACCGTTCCGTGAGCCTGCTCACGTCGGTGAGCATCCGGCCCACGGACCCCGGCGTCGACGAGGGCCCGGACGCCGTAGGCGGCTACGGCCTCAATCAATACCGCGTGATCGGCACGTTCCGGGAGCCGCGCGCGTTCGGCACGCTGGGCGACGCGCAGTTCAGCGCCTTCATCGAGCGAGGCATCCGGTCGTCGTTCGACTTCGACCGCCGCGGCGTGCGCGCCGAATACGCCCGGCGCTTCGCCAGCCGCGTCGTGGCGCTCGGCCGCTACTCCTACGACTTCACGGAGATCTTCGGCCGGGACATCGCCGTGGCCGACGAGTTGCTCATCGACCGGCTCTTCCCGCAGGTGAGGCTGTCGTCGCTCTTCGGATCGCTCATTCGCGATTCGCGCGACGACGTGCTCGATCCCGAGCGTGGCACGGTGCTCGGTGCCGACCTCGAGGTGGCCGTACCGGCGCTGGGCTCCGAGGTGGGCTTTACCAAGACCTTCGTGCAGTCCTTCGCCTACAAACGCCTGCCCGGGACGCGGCCGTGGGTGGTGGCCGCCGGGGCACGAGCGGGCGTGGCGCGCGGCTTCGAGAAGCGGGTGCCCCGCGTGGACGCGTCGGGACAGGCGGTCGTCGGCGCCGACGGCGCGCCGCTCGTCGACCTCGTGACCGACCTGCCGACCAACGAGCGTTTCTTCACCGGCGGTGACAGCACGGTGCGCGGCTTCGCCCTCGATCGTCTGGGCACGGGCGCCACGCTCAATGCCGACGGCTTCCCCACGGGCGGCAACGCCATGTTCGTCGCCAACCTCGAACTGCGCACGCCGCACGTGAAGGGCGTGGGCTTGGTGGGCTTCGTGGATGCGGGCAACGTGTTCCGGCGCGCCGGCGACGTGGCGCTGGGCGAGTTGCGGGCGTCGGCGGGCGTGGGCCTGCGCTACCGCTCGCCGCTCGGTCCCCTGCGTTTCGACGTGGGCTTCAAGCTCGATCGCCGCGACCTGAACCGCGGCACCGAGCGCCGCGCGGTCTACCACTTGTCGCTCGGGCAGGCGTTCTGATGGCCGCCCACGACCGGCACGCGACGCGGATCGCTGGCCCACTCGCCAGTCTGGTCACCGTGGTGGCGTGGGCCGTGCTGCCCGTACCTCTGCGCGCCCAGGCGCCGGTGCCGGCCCCGGGCGAACAACTGCTCGAGCGCACGGTGGCGATCGTCGGCGGCGCCGTCGTGACCCAATCCGACGTCGACACGGCGGCGCGACTCGGCCTCGTGGAGGCGGGCGCCGGCACGCCTCCGGCGCGGGCTACGAGCGCCGTGATCGAACGCCGGCTCATGCTGCACGAGGTGGCGCGCTTTTCACCCGCCGAGCCCGACCCCGCCGCGGTGGCCGCGCGCCTGGCGGTGGTGCAGGCGCGAGCTGGCGGTGAGGCCCCGCTTGCTGAGGTACTCGCGGCCGGCGGCTTCACGACGGCGCGGCTCACCGCGTGGCTGCGCGACGACCTGCGCATCACCGCCTATCTCGACCAGCGCTTCGCGTCAGCCGGCGTGCCGCCCGATGTCGACGTGGCGGCCTACGTCGAGGCGCACCGCGCGGACCTCGCTCAGGCCGGCGTGGCGCCCGCCGCGCTGACCGAGGCGGCGCGCGAGCGGCTGGTGGCGGAACGCCGTCGCGATCTGATCAGCGACTGGCTCGCCGACCTGCGCCGGCGTACCGAGGTGATCGAGTTCCGGCGCGATCCGGGCTCTCGGTGACTGCTACGGCGCGAGAGCGCGGCTGGCGGCCCAGACCTGCAACAGGTTGAACAACGCGTGGCTCACGCCCGCGGCCACCAGGCTCTGCCGGCGCAGATAGAGCGCGCCCCAGCACAGCCCGAGCCCGAACGTGGCGAGCGCCACGTCGCGGCCCTGCACGGTGTGACCGAGGCCGAAGGCCACGCTCGTCATGAGCAGGGCAACGAGCGGCGAGCTCACGTGGTGCTGCAGCCGGTGCAGTTGGAAGGCGCGCTGCATCTCTTCGCGTACGCCGCCAGCCAGCACCACCATCGCGCCGAAGGCCACGGCCATCGTTGGATCGACCATGAACGCGGTGAGGGGATTGACCGCCACGTTGTGCAGTGACGGCAGCAGCGCCTGTGCGGAGCGCACGACCACGACAACGCCAATCGTGACGATCGGCACGAGCGCGAGGCCCAGCGCGGCCTCGCGCCAGACGGGCCGGCCGCCCAGGAACACGGCGGCGAGCGATTCGCCCTGGCGGCGAAGCAGGTAGACGACCAGCCCCACCACGAGCACGGCGTCGAGCGTGGACACGCCGAACACGAACGCGGCATTCAACTCGCCGTCGGCGTTCTGCGGGGACACGCCGAGGAGCGCCAGCGCCCCGGCAGCGGCCACTTGCGTCGGGTAGCTCGAACAGAGCACCACCTCCGCAAGCGCGCGCCCGCGCGACATCCGGGGCGTGGCCGGGACAGGTGCGGCACCGGGCGCCAGCGCCTCGGGCGAGAGCAGTGGCGGCGGCGCGGCGGACGAATCAGAGACGGGACTGAGCATCGGCGCGCCTTCGCGATGGTACACTTTCTCCGTGACCGATGCGGCGAAAGCGGCGATTGCCGCCCAGCGAGTACTGATCGTCGAAGACGACGAGTCGGCGCGCGTGGGGCTCACGGAACTGGCCCGCACCTGGGGTTTCACGGTGGCCGCCGCGGCCGACGGGGAAGAAGCGCTTGCCAAGGTCACGGAGTTCCGTCCCACCATCATCGTGAGCGATCTCGTGATGCCGCGCATGGACGGGCTGCAACTGCTCGGCGCGCTCGGCGAGGACCTCGGGCAGATCTACTTCGTGCTGCTCACCGCGCAGGGCACGGTCGAGACTGCCGTCGACGCGCTCAAGCGCGGCGCGGAAGACTACCTGACCAAGCCGGTCGATCCGCAGCGCCTGCGCCATCTGCTGGAGCGGTTGTCGGAGCTGAGCGCGGCGCGCCGCGAGAACAGCGACCTGCGCCGTCGCCTGCGGGAAGAGGGCCGCTTCGGCCGCATGGTCGGCGCCAGCCGCGAGATGCGCAAGGTCTACAACGTGATCGAGCAGGCCGCGCCCACGACCGCGTCGGTACTGATCATCGGCGAATCGGGCACCGGCAAGGAACTCGTGGCGCAGACGCTGCACCAGTTGAGCCCGCGCCACGCGCTGCCCTACGTGGCCATCAACTGCGCGGCCATTCCCGAGACCCTGCTCGAGAGCGAGATCTTCGGCCACGAGAAGGGCGCCTTCACCGGCGCCTACGAGCGGCGGGCCGGCTGCTTCGAGCTGGCCGATCGCGGCACGCTCTTCCTCGATGAGATCGCCGAGATGATGCCGGCCACCCAGGTGAAGCTGCTGCGGGTACTGCAGGAGCGCCGCTTCCGGCGGCTTGGCGGCCGGGTCGAACAGGAGGTCGACGTGCGCGTGATGGCGGCGACCAACGTCGATCCCGTGGGCGCGGTGCGCAGCGGCAAACTGCGCGACGACCTCTACTACCGCCTCAACGTCTTCACCATCGCGCTGCCGCCGTTGCGCGCCCGCAAAGAGGACCTGCCGCTGCTCGTGCAGACTTTCGTCGAAGAGTTCAACCTGCGCGACACCAAGGCGGTGAAGGCGGTTGACCCCGAGGCCATGCGCCGGCTCGAGGCCTACCGCTGGCCGGGCAATGTGCGCGAACTACGCAATGTCATCGAACGCGCGGTCATTCTGGCCAAGGGCGACTTCATCGAAGCCAAGCACCTGCCGCCGCTTGCCGCCGATCGCCGGGGTGCGACGGCCACGGGCGGGGCCGAGGTGCTGCTCACGCCCGGCATGACCGTGGACGAGGCGGAACAGAAGCTCATCGTGGCCACCCTTGAGGCCGCCGGCGGCAACAAGACGCGCGCCGCCGAGATGCTCGGCATCAGCCTGAAGACGCTGCACAACAAGCTCAATCGCATGAAGGGCGCCTGATCGCCGCGGCCGCCGCGGCCCTGCCTGCTCTCCCTTCCCCATGATGCGCTTGTCGATCCGACTCAAGCAGATTCTCGGCGTCACGGCGCTCGTGGGCGCCGTGGTGGTGTCGCTCAGCGTCGTGAACCTGGCGCGCATCGCCCGCCTGTCGCTCGAAGACAGCCGCGCGCGCGGCGAACTGCTCACCAACCTGGTGTTCCATCGCGCCCTGGCGGTGGTGACCAGCCGTGAGACGGCCTACGCGGAGCTGGCGGCGGATCCGGGCGTGCGGTCGATCCTGGAGGCGTCGATCTACTCCGAGGACGTCACGCACGCGGCGATCGTCGACGCCGGCCTGGTGGTGGTCGCGCACAGCGACCCCGCCCAGGTAGGCAAGCCGCTGGCGCCGGCCGGCAGCCTCGACGAGCTGCTGACCCGCAATGCCATGCTGCAGCTCGGCGAGATCTGGAGCACGCGCGGGCGCACGCTCGAGTGGCGCGCGCCGCTGCTGCTCGAAGACCAGGCGTTCGGCGACATCCGCATCGGCATCTCCACGTTGCTCGTGCGGCGGTCGGTGGTCGAAGCGGTCACGCCGGCCCTGGCCACCGCCACCGGCGCGCTGCTCGTGTCGGTGCTCGTCGCCATCTTCCTGGCGCAGGCCGTGCTACGGCCGATTCACGTCATCCAGAGCAGCCTGACGCGGCTCGGACGCGGTGAACTGGGTGTGACCCTCGACCTGCAGGAAGCCGAGGTGCAAGACCTGCGAGGCGTCTTCGACGCGGTGAGCGCGCAGCTCCGCCGCCTGCCGGCTGGCGGCGCGGTCCGCCGCGAGATCGCGCAGCTCTCGAAGCGCGTCACCGCGCTCGGTCGCCTCACGGCCGGCGTGGCGCACGAGGTGAAGAATCCCCTCAACGCCATGACCATCCACCTCGAGCTGCTGCGCGCGAAGCTCGACGGCGGGTCGCCCGCCGCCGACGTGCGGGTGCACGCCGACATCATCGGGCATGAGATCAAGCGGCTCGACTCGGTCGTGTCGGGCTTCCTGAAGTTCGCGCGTCCCGAGGACATGCGCATCGAGCGCGTGTCGCTCTCGGCCTTGGCGGCCGACGTGGCGCACTCGGTACGGCCCGAGGCCGATAGCTGCCGCGTCACCGTCGAAACCGTCTGCCCCGACACGTCACTCGCCGTCGACGCCGACCCCTCGATGCTGCGACAGGCACTGCTCAATCTGGCCGTGAACGCCGTGCAGGCCATGCCGCACGGCGGCACCCTGCGGTTTGCCAGCGAGGCGGCGCGGGATGGCCGCGTGCTCATCCGCGTGCGCGACACCGGCACCGGCATCCCCGCCGATCAGCTGGCGCGCGTGTTCGACCTGTACTTCACGACCAAAGCCGGCGGCAGCGGCATCGGCTTGTCGATGGTGTTCCGCACGGTGCAGCTGCACGACGGCGACATCGAGGTGGAATCGACGCCGGGCGCTGGCACCACGTTCACGATTTCATTGCCGAGGGCGGCATGACCCGGCGCGCCATCGTCGTGCCGGCGCGCTACACTAGGCCGATGTTTCCTCGCGTGGTCGCCTTGGTGTGCGGCCTGGCAGCGGCTGGACTCGGGTCTGCCTGCGCCACTGCGAAAGCCGCTGTGCCGGCGCCCCTGCCCACGATGGTGCCGCCGGATGTGCCGCCGCGCGTGATTGCCGAGTACCTGCCCGACCCGCCGCTGCCGGCCGAGCCGGTGTCGACCGACGCGGTCACGCCGTCGCCCCGCCTGCCGCGTCCCCCGCGTCGCGATGTGCCGCGCACCGAACCGGCCACAGAAGAACCCCAAGGGCCGCCGGTGCCGCCAGCCGCCCCGGTGCCACAGCCAGCCCTGGCGCTGCAGAGCACGGGTGCCGGCGCGCGTGCCGACCAGTCGGTGCGCGCCCTGCTGGCCCAGGCGGCGCGCGACCTGGGCCGCGTCGACTACCAGGCGCTCGATACCGACGGACGAGCGCAGTACGACACGGCCCGGCGCTTCATGCAGCAGGCCGACGACGCCCTCAAAGGGCGCAACGTCATGTTCGCCGGCAAGTTGGCGGACAAGGCGGCCACGATGGCTGCCGTGCTCGTGCGCTAGTCATCCTCGACCCCGCAGACCGCGTTTCGCGCTTGCCTTGAGGGCGCGTAAAAGCGAAAATAATACGAATATCTCATTTTGGGCCATTTTGTGGCACATATTGCGACTGACCTAACTTTTACCCGCTACATATTGTGGTTACGGCGCTTGACAAACCGTTGTTGCACGCGCATATTTGGCGTCCCGCGCGAGGCGTCTTGGTCGCACCCCTCGAAGACTCCCAGGCTTCGAATCGGCCAGTTCGTTGGGCGGCGGGTGAAGAGCGAACGCATGTGCACTTTCGGGAACGTCTGTAACTCGCGCGCAACACACTGACATCTAACCAATCTGAAGTAACGGCGAGATCCCCACGGGAAAGAGGGGACGACTCGTCTCTCGAATTTTGGCGGAGGACGCATGCACGAAGGCGCTGGGCAGAAGTTGGTGGCTGCGGCTGCTGGACAGGAAGCAGTCGAAAGTTACGCGGAGGTCACCGGGCCGGCCGCGGAGACGCGCGCAGGATCGTCGGTGTCGATTTCCGGCCTCGAGTTCCCGCGCTATTTCTCGACCGCGGGCACGGATCCCTTCGACGAGGTCGAGTGGGAGCTGCGGGATGCCGTCATCGGCAACGAACGCGGCAAGATCGTATTCGAGCAGCGGGGCGTCGAGATGCCCAAGGCGTGGTCGCAACAGGCCACCAACATCGTCGTGTCGAAGTACTTCCGCGGTCACGTCGGCTCCCCGGAGCGCGAGTTCTCCGTGAAGCAGCTGATCGGCCGCGTGGTCGACACCATCACCATGTGGGCTGCTCGGCAGGACTACTTCGCGAGCGCCGATGCGCTGCAGTGCTTCAGCGACGACCTCAAGCACCTGCTGGTGTATCAGAAAGCCGCCTTCAACAGCCCCGTCTGGTTCAACTGCGGCTTCGAGAAGGCGCCGCAGTGCTCGGCCTGTTTCATCAACTCCGTGGACGACACCATGGAGTCGATTCTGGGCCTGGCCAAAACCGAGGGCATGCTCTTCAAGTACGGCTCGGGCACGGGCAGTAACCTGTCGGCGATCCGCTCGTCGAAGGAACTGCTCGCCGGGGGCGGCACGGCCTCGGGGCCGGTGTCGTTCATGAAGGGCTTCGATGCGTTTGCCGGCGTGATCAAGTCGGGCGGCAAGACGCGCCGCGCCGCCAAGATGGTGATCCTCAACGCCGAACATCCCGACATCGTCGAGTTCATCAACTGCAAGGTCGAAGAAGAGAAGAAGGCCTGGGCGCTCATCGACCAGGGCTACGACCCGTCGTTCAACGGCGTGGCCTATTCGTCGGTGTTCTTCCAGAACTCGAACAACTCCGTGCGCGTGACCGACGAGTTCATGCGCGCGGTGCTCGACGACGGCGTGTGGCAGACCCGCGCGGTCACGAGCGGCGAGGTGGTCGACAGCTACAAAGCGCGGGATCTGATGCGGCTCATCGCCGAGGGCACCTGGCTGTGCGGCGACCCCGGCATGCAGTTCGACACCACCGTGAACGAGTGGCACACCAGCCCCAACACGGCCCGCATCAACGCGAGCAATCCGTGCTCCGAGTACATGTTCCTCGACGACTCGGCCTGCAACCTGTCGTCGATCAACCTGATGACCTTCGTGAAGGCCGACGGCGAGTTCGACGTCGACGGCTTCAAGGCCGCCTGCCGCACCATGATCACCGCGCAGGAGATCCTGGTCGACAACTCGAGCTATCCCACCAAGGCGATCGAGAAGAACAGCCACGCCTACCGGCCGCTCGGCCTGGGCTACGCCAACCTCGGCGCGCTGCTGATGTCGCGCGGCCTGCCCTACGACAGCGACCTGGGCCGCGACTACGCCGGCGCCATCACCGCCATCATGACCGGCGAGGCCTACGCGCAGTCGGCGCGGATCGCGCGCGATCACGGCGGGCCGTTTGCCGGCTACGACGCCAACCGCGAGCCGTTCCTACGCGTGATGCGCAAGCATCGCGAGGCCATCAAGGGCATCACGGTCAAGCACGTGCCGGCCGATCTCTACGCGGGCGCCAGGCAGTCGTGGGACGAGGCCGTCGAACTCGGCGAAGACTTCGGCTACCGCAACGCGCAGGCCACCGTGCTCGCGCCCACCGGCACGATCGGCTTCATGATGGACTGCGACACGACCGGCGTGGAGCCGGACATCGCGCTCGTCAAGTACAAGAAGCTGGTCGGCGGCGGCATGATGAAGATCGTCAACCAGACCGTGCCGATGGCCCTGCGCAAGCTCGGCTACACCAGCGCGCAGGTGGCCGACATCATCCAGCACATCGACGAACAGGAGACCATCGAAGGGGCGCCGCATCTGCTCGAGCGCGACCTGCCGGTGTTCGACTGCGCCTTCAAGGCGGCCAACGGCGAGCGCTCGATCCACTACATGGGCCACATCAAGATGATGGGCGCCACGCAGCCCTTCATCTCGGGCGCGATCAGCAAGACGGTCAACGTGCCCAAGGACGCGACCGTCGAGGAGATCGAGCAGGCCTATCTCGAGAGCTGGCGCCTCGGCGCCAAGGCCATCTCGATCTACCGCGACGGCAGCAAGCGCACGCAGCCGCTCAACACGTCGAAAGACGCGGTCGTCGGCACGGCCGCGGCCGGTGTGTCGAAGGACGTGATCGACGCGGCGGTGGCGGCGGCCATGGCGGCGCGCACGCCGGTGCGGCGCAAGCTGCCCGACGAGCGCCAGGCCATCACGCACAAGTTCGACATCGCTGGCCACGAGGGCTACATCACGGTGGGCTTGTTCGAAGACGGCATGCCGGGTGAGATCTTCCTGGTGATGGCCAAGGAAGGCTCGACCATCTCGGGCTTTGCCGACGCCTTCGCCCAGGCCATCAGCTACGCGCTGCAGTACGGCGTGCCGCTTCACTCGCTGGTGGACAAGTTCAGCCACGTGCGCTTCGAGCCCTCGGGCATGACGCGCAACCCCGACGTGCGCTTCGCCAAGTCGATCGTCGATTACATCTTCCGCTGGATGGCGTCGAAGTTCCTGTCGGCCGAGGCGCAGTACAACGCCGGCGTGAACAATCGCGACGAGGCGATGTCGACCACGGCGACGGTGACCGAAACGGTGACCAAGTCGGTGTCGGTCGAGACGTCCGTCGTGGTGCCGGCTCCGGCCAAGACGAAGTCGCAGTTTGCCGCGATTCAGAACCAGGAAGACGCGCCGCCGTGCAGCACGTGCGGTTCGATCATGGTGCGCAGCGGCGCCTGCTACAAGTGCAGCAACTGCGGCACCACGAGCGGCTGCGCGTAAGGGACTCACCGAGAGGGCAGGCCGTCGAGGTGACTGTCCCAGCGACTGACGGCGCGGGCGGGGTGGAGCAATCCAGCCCGCCCGTTGTCGTTCCAAGGGACTGTCACCGAAGCGGGAATCAAGCGGGGTGACTGATCCGAGGAGATGGCCTCGGCGCGGTCAGCGCCGTAGCAGACCACCCCTGGCAATGCCGGCACCTCTGCGAGCCAGCTTCCGTCGTCTACCGCCGGTTGGTGGCCCAACCAGCGTGTGAAGACGTCGGTGATTGGCCGCTGTGGCATCATGCGGGCAGCGGACGGCGCGCCTTACGCGCGGTCCGTGAGACCGACCGGCGGCGGCCGATGGGGCACTACCGCAGGGTTGTCGTCAAACCGTGCCAGGCCCACCTGCGGGGAGACGCGATGTTGCGCACACGACTGCTCTTTGCGATTGGCGTGAGCCTGCTGGCGGCAGTAGTGGTCGGCAGTCAGGTCACGTCGCCCGGAATGTTGTCCGCGGCGCTGCGCGCGCACATCAGGGACGAGCGGTTCGGAGTCGTCACCTCCATCAGGGGCCTGCCACTCGGCGTGCGCGACGGACTGCAGACGCTGTTCGGCAGTGCGTCACTCACCATCGCCGAGCCGGGCGCCCCGTTTCAGGTCACCGACGACATCGCCGACAAAACGCTGCCGATACGTCGTCTGGTCGCAGCGGGATGCTCGATTGATCACTGCCTCGTCTACTACGAACGCGGCGGCATCGCCCACACGTGGCAGGTGGCGCTGTTCTACTGGACGCCGGCAGCGACCCGGTTCGAATGGGGCGGCACCGCGCCGCGCGGCCTGACGTCGGTCGACGAGGTGCGGAGCGCCGTGCTGTCGGGTGCGGTCACAGGCCCGACCAGGTTCTGGTAGGACGGCCGGATCTATGATCCGGACATGACACAACGCACACTGCTCGTCACCGGCGCCAGCCAGGGCATTGGCGCGGCCCTGGTGGAACAGGCGCGCGCAGCGGGACATCAGGTGGCGTTTACCGGCCGCGATCGCGGCCGGGTTGAAGCGCTCGCGGCGAAGACCGGCGCACACGGCCTCGTGGCTGATGTAACCAGCGGCGACGACAACCAGCGCACGGTGGATGAGGCGATCGCGCGCATGGGCGGCATCGACGTGCTCGTCAACAACGCCGGCTACGCCTATCGCGCCGAGATCGGATCGCTGGATGTCGCCGCCATGCGCACCATGTTCGAGACCAACGTCTTCGGCCTGGTGGATATCACCAACCGCGTCGTGCCGCACCTGAAGGCGCAGGCCTTTGGCGACATCATCAACCTGGCGTCCACCTCCGGCATGAAGGGCGGCGCCAGCGCCACGGCCTACGGTGGCAGCAAATGGGCCGTGCGCGGCATCACGCAGTGCTGGCAGGCGGAACTGCGTCCCCACAACATTCGCGTGGGGTGCATCTGCCCGTCGGAAGTGCAGACCAACTTCGGTGGGCGCGCGGGTCGCAACAACCCGAACAAGCTCTACGCGGCCGACATCGCGGCCACAGTTCTTGCCGGCCTGCACCTGCCACAGCGCGTGTTGTGGACGGAACTGGCGGTCTTCGCCACAAATCCCTGGAAAGAGGATTGAAGAGGGCGGAGACTACTGCGGTGCCGCGCCGCCGGGCACGAGGCGTCCGCCCGTGAGGAAGCGCTTGTAGCCGCTGTAGGTCGTGGTGGTGCGGGTGCGCGGCGTGCCCGCGCCGCGCGTCACGTTCATCCGCGTGCTGGAGACGGGCAGCACGAGCACTTCCTGCGGCTCGGCGAAGGTCACGCGCTTGAAGCGCATGGTCGTGTCGAACCGCTCGATCGTCCAGGTGGGCGAGGCCCCGGGCCGGCGCGCCGCCTTCTTGGGCAGGGGCACCTCCACCTGTCCGCCGAGGTGCTGATCGAGGCGGAGCACGTCGGACGTCTCGGCGTCGATCCAGATTCGCCCACGCATGCCGCCGGTCACGCTGTAGCTGATGCAGTCTTCGTTGTCGTCGGCTTCCTGCACATCGGTGACCCTGAGTTCGGCGGTCTCCCGGAAGTCGATCATCACGGCGTCGCGGCGGTCGATGCGGCCGCGCCCCGCCCACGAGAACCGGTAGGCGTCGCGCTCCACGGGCAGCAGCATCGAGAGCGGCTGCGGCTCGGTCTCGTGCTGTTCGGGGCCCGTACAGTTGTTGCGGTCGTTCTCGCGCGGCGCACGCCCGTTCACCTTCACGACCTGACGGCGCGTGCGGGCCTCGCCGGCCGGCTCGCCGCCGATGCCGGGTTCCCACGACAGCCGGAGTTCGGATTCGACGGTGCGGCCGAAGCCGTCGCCGGTCAGCCCGGAGCTGAGTGGCTGCACGTGCACGGTCTCGGTGCACACCAGGCTCTGGGCGCGGGTGAAGTATTCCTCCACGCGCGCGGTGGCCTTGGCGAGGGTCTCGGAGACGTCCCCAGGCACGGCGGCGGCCGGCGCCTGGCCGGACACGGCGGCCGTCAACCACAGCCCCAGCAGGCAGAGGGACCCGAGCAGACGGCGGCGGGGCAGAACGGACTCCACGGCTGTGGACGAAGATTATAGCGGCACGGCGCCCTCGCGGACGCATCGCGCGTATGTCACCATGTGCAGACCCGCCTGATGACTGCTCCCGTCGTTCCCTCCGGCTCTGCCGCCTCGCCTGCCGCCAGGTCTGCCGTCACCAGGTCTGCCGTCACGTCTGCCGTGGCGCCGTCGCTCGTGTCGGTGCTCGCGCGCTACTGGGGCTACACCGCCTTCCGGCCCTTGCAGCAGGAGGCGATGGAGGCCATTCTGGCCGGCCGGGATTCGCTCGTGGTCATGCCGACCGGCGCTGGCAAGTCGATCTGCTTCCAGGCGCCCGCGCTCGTCACCGAGGGCCTGGCGCTGGTCGTGTCGCCGCTCATCTCGCTGATGAAAGACCAGGTCGACACGCTCGTGGGCAACGGCGTGGCAGCGGCCTGCTACAACAGCGGCCTGTCGTCGGAGCAGAAGACTCAGGTGATGGCCGGCATTCGCGAGGGCCGGTTCCGGCTGCTCTACGTGTCGCCGGAACGGATCGTCGGCGAGGGCGCCGACGTGTTCCTGGGCCGCGTGGCGTCGGGCGGCGCGCCGGTGCGGTTCGTGGCGGTGGACGAAGCGCACTGCATCAGCCAGTGGGGCCACGACTTCCGGCCGGAGTACCGCCAGTTGGGGCGGATGCGCGAAATTTTTCCGGGCGCCAGCCTGCACGCCTACACCGCCACGGCCACTGCGCGCGTGCGCAAGGACATCGTCAGTCAGCTCGGCTTGCAGTCACCGCTCGAACTCGTGGGCTCGTTCGACCGGCCGAATCTGCTCTACCGCGTGCTGCCGCGGGCGGCCCTGAAGAAGCAGATCCTCGAGGTGCTGGCCCGGCACCGCGGCCAGGCGGGCATCATCTACTGCACGTCGCGCAAGGACGTGGACATGCTGGCGGCGTGGCTCAAGGACGAGGGCCTGCGCGCGGTGCCGTATCACGCGGGCCTGCCCGACGACGAGCGGCACCGGCATCAGGACGCGTTCCTCGACGAGAACGCCGACGTGGTCGTGGCCACCGTAGCCTTCGGCATGGGCATCGACCGGTCAGACGTGCGCTACGTGATTCACGCCGGGGCGCCGCAGTCGCTGGAACACTACCAGCAGGAATCGGGTCGCGCGGGCCGCGACGGCCTCGAAGCCGAGTGCGTGCTGATTGTCTCCGGCGCCGACTTCCTCAAGTGGCGCCAGATGCTCGAACGCAACGGCGAGATGAACGACCAGCGGCGCACGCTGCTGCGCGACATCGAACGCTATGCCTCGGCCGTGGGCTGCCGGCACAAGCACCTGCTCGCGCACTTCGCCGAGCGCTACGGCAAGGACGACTGCGGCGCCTGCGACTTCTGCCTGGGCGAGCTCGAGACGGTGCCGGATGCCGTGACCACGGCGCGGAAGATCCTGTCGTGTGTGGCGCGGGTGGGGCAGCGCTTCGGCGCCGGACACGTCACAAGCGTGCTGCGCGGCAACGCCTCCGAGCAGGTCACCGCGCGCGGCCACGACACGCTCACCACGTTCGGCCTGCTGGCCGGGGCGAGCATCGACGAAGTGCGGGGCTACATCGACCAACTGCTCGCGCTCGGCCTGCTGCGGCAGACCGACGACCAGTATCCCGTGCTGGCGCTCACCGAGGCGGGCGTGGACCTGCTGAAGGACCCCGGCGCGGCGCCCGACCTGGCGCTGGCCCGGCAGCGCCGGGCTGACCCATCGCGCGCGCAGCGGCGGTCGAAGGCCGAAACCGAGGGCTGGGAAGGCGTGGACCGCGACCTGTTCGAGCGGCTACGCGCCCTGCGCCTCACGGTGGCGCGTGCTCGCGGCGTGCCGCCCTATGTGATCTTCCACGACACCACGCTGCGCGAGCTGGCGCGCCTCAAGCCCGCCTCGATCGAGGCCTTGCGGCATGTCTACGGCGTGGGTGCGAAGAAGGCGGATGAACTGGGACCGGCCGTGCTCGAGGAGATTCGCGCGTCGAGCTAACGAACTGACTAGCGCGGCGCCGCGGCCTTGTCCATCAGGGCAAACGGCAGCACGCCCACGTTCAGGAACGGGTTGAGTTGCGCGCCGGCCTTGGTGACCAGGTCAGTCGTGGTGGGGTGGTCGCCGGCCGTGGCCCAGTCGGCCGCACTGGCGCCCGCGGCGTCTTTCAAGTTGGCCTTTGCGCCCTTCTCGAGCAGCACGCGCACCACCGCGTCCTTGCCGAAGTAGGCCGCGAACATCAGCGGCGACATGCGCAGTTCCTCATGCGGCGTGTTCACGTCGGCGCCCGCCGACACGAGCGCGGTCACGGCTGCGGCATCGCCACGCGCGGCCGCGCGCATCAACGCCGTCAAGCCGTCGGCGTCCGCGGCGACCGGCGCGGACGCCTGCAGCAGCATCCAGGCGAGCATCACGGTCAGCATCGGCGGCGCACCTCGGTCATATCCTATACCGCCACCTTGTCGGAAACGTGGTGGCCCCGTGCGGTAAGATCAGGGTCGTGGTCCGCCAGTACCTGCAGCTCGGCTCCCGCACGCTCGCCTACCTGGACAACGATCCCGGCGCGACGGGCAAGCCCGTGCTCGTGCTGGTGCATGCCTTTCCACTGGGGGCGCAGATGTGGGAGCCGCAGTTTCGCGGCGCCTTCAATGGCTGGCGCATCCTGGCGCCCGACTTGCGCGGCTTCGGCGGCTCGACCGACCTGCGCGCCGAGGACGCGGAGCCGACCATCGATGACTACGCCGAAGACGTCGCGGCGCTGGTGCGTGAGGTGGTGGGCGGCCCGGTGGTGCTTGGCGGACTCTCGCTCGGTGGCTACGTGGCCTTTGCCGTGATGCGGCGCACGCCTGGCCTCGTGCGCGCGCTCATCCTGGCCGACACCCGCGCCGGCGCCGACAGCCTCGAAGGCCGCGCCGCCCGCAAGGCGATGCTCACGGTGCTCGAACACGAGGGGCCCCAGGGCGTGGCTCGCGAGATGATGCCCAAGCTGCTCGGCGCCAGCACGCGCGAGCACAACCCCGACGCCGAAGAGACCGTGCGACTGCTCATCAAGCGCCAATCGCCCAGCGCGATCCGCGATGCCGTCATGCGCATGATGGAACGGCCCGATTCCACCGGTCTGCTGCCCACCCTGGACGTGCCCACGCTGGTGGTCGTCGGCGACGAGGATCAGCTCACGCCGCCCTCGGAATCCGAGGCCATGGTCGCGGCCCTGCCGAACGCGTCGCTGGTGCGCATCTCGGGCGCCGGCCACCTGTCGAGCCTGGAACAGAGCATGGCCTTCGAGGCCAGCATCGACGACTTCCTCGCCGGCCTGCCCGCGGTCTGACCGGGGCCATGGATCTCGGACTGCAGGGCAAGGTCGCCATCGTCACGGGCTCGAGCCGCGGGCTCGGCCTGGCCAGCGCGCGCGCGCTCGTGTCGGAAGGCTGCCACGTGTGCATCTCGGCGCGTGGGGAAGAGACCCTGTCATTGGCGGCCCTCGCCCTCGCCGCTGCTGCGACCGGCTCGGCCGAAGTCTTGGCCGTGCGTGCCGACCTGGCCACCGACGTGGGCATGCGCGCGGTGGTCGAGGCCACGATCGCCCGCTTCGGCGGTGTCGACGTGCTCGTGAACAACGTGGCGTTGGCGCGCGGAGGCGACCTCGTGAACACGACCGACGCGGAGTGGCAGGAGGCCTTCGACCAGACGCTGTTCCCGGCCATTCGCGCCTCGCGCCTCGTGGTGCCGTCGATGCGGGTTCGCGGCGGTGGTGCCATCGTCATCATCTCCTCGATCTTCGGCCGCGAAGCCGGCGGCCGCATGACCTACAACGCGGTGAAGGCGGCCGAGATCAGCCTGGGCAAGTCCCTGGCGCAGCAACTGGCCAAGGACAACATTCGCGTCAACAGCGTGTCCCCTGGGTCGATCTCGTTTCCCGGCGGCTCGTGGTTCAAGCGCCAGCAGACCGATCCCGAGGGCATCGCCGCGTTCATCACGGCGGAGCTGCCGTTCGGTCGCTTCGGCCGCGCCGAGGAAGTCGGCGACGTGGTGGCGTTTCTGGCGTCGTCGCGAGCCACGTGGGTGAGCGGCACGTCGATCGTCGTGGACGGCTGCCAGAGCCGGTCGTTCTAGCGGGGAAGGCGTCGCCGACGGTGCGGTCGTCCCGCCTGCGCCGTGGCCTCGCACGCCGGCGCCGCGACGGTCCACGAGCAGCAGCGGCAGGTGGACTCGTGCTGTCATGAGGCTCGTCCTTCCATGGTGAGGCAGTCGGCGCTGGACGTCTCGTCTCGACGACCGGGCCCCCGCGCCTGTCGCCGGCACGGCCCGGCGGTGACGCGCTGTGACAGAATTCCCGCGTGGCTCAGGACACGTCGCTCGCCTATCGCTGTCACGCCGAGGACGGCCGCATCGCCGCCCGGCTCGAGCCGGTGGCACGTCCCGGCCAGGCCGATCTCGCGGCCGGCGAGGTGCTGCTGCGCGCGGCATGGTCGGGGCTCAATTACAAGGACGCGCTCGCCGTCACCGGCGCCGGGAAGATCATGCGGCGCCTGCCGCTCACCGCCGGCATCGACGTCGCCGGCGTGGTCGAGGCGTCGGCGGATGCGCGCTTTCGCGCCGGTGACGCCGCCATCGTCGTCGGCTGTGGCTTGGGCGAGGAGTTCGATGGCGGACTTGCCGACCACGTGCGCGTGCGGGGTGACTGGATCGTGCGCCTGCCAGCAGGCCTGTCGCTGCAAGACGCCATGATCATCGGCACGGCCGGCTTCACCGCCGGCCTTGCGGTGACGCGCATGGAAGACAACGGACTGGCGCCTGGCGGCGGGCCGGTGGCGGTGACCGGCGCCACCGGCGGCGTGGGCAGTCTGGCCATCGCGCTCCTCGCCTGCCGCGGGTATCGCGTCACCGCCCTCACTGGCAAGCCCGACGCTGCCGACTACCTGCAATCACTCGGCGCCGCAAGCATCCTGCCGGCCGCCGATGTGCCCGCCTCGTCGCGCCCGCTCGAAACCGCGCAGTGGGCCGGCGCCATCGACAACCTCGGCGGTCCGACCCTGGCCTGGCTCATCGCCACGACCGAGCCGCGCGGCAGTGTCGCCAGCGTGGGACTCGCCGCGACGCACACACTTGCCACGACCGTCATGCCGTTCATCCTGCGCGGGGTGAACCTGCTCGGCATCAACTCCACCTACTGTCCCGCCGCGCTGCGCGAACGTGTCTGGGCCGAGCTTGCGAGGCACCTGGGCACGCCTTCCCCTCTGCTCGAGACGATCGTGCACCGCACGGTCGGCCTCGCCGATCTGCCCGGCGCCTTCGCGGGCTACACGACACGTCCAACGACCGGCCGCACGCTGGTGCGGATCTCGGGTGCGCTCGGCCGAGCGTAGTCGAGAGCCGGCCGGGTCGTGGTGTTGAACACGCGGAGCCCGATCGCCGGGTCGTCGGTGCAGATGGCGGACGTGTGCTCCAGCATGTGGAACTGATTCTGACGCCCGGTGCCCGACCAGTTGATCTCGAGGTTGTTCGAGAGGATCAGGTCGCAGTGGATCGTGAAGCCGCGCGTGAGCTTGATGCCGGCCGCGGTCACCGTGTCACCGCCACCGGTGAACCGGCCCGTGCCGGGGTCGTCGAGCCGCAGCCGGTCGGCAGCGTCACCGTGGTGCTCGCGCTCTGGCCGCCTTGGGCGCCGTTCGACCAATCGCCCTGGAACAACGCGGTCACGACCAACGAATCACCGCCCTGGCCCGGCGCATCCTTCACATCGGTGATGACGTTGCCGTTCGCCGAGTTCAGCCGGGTGTTCGGACGGACAGTCCAACTGGTTGATGAGCCAGTCGGCTCACGATGGGGTCATGATCTGTGGGCAGGGGGTGTCCCTGAGCCAGCGCTGCGACGCGCCTGGAGGTGTTCCTCGTCACGGCCCGCTGACTCGGGGCCGCGGCGGAGCAAAGTGTGTGACGAATACCGGACGTGCGCGACCTCACTCAACTGGTCAGAACCGAGGGCGCTACGGCATACTCCGGCTCAACCGCCTGACGAAAGGCCCGCGGTCGACCGCTCCGACGGCGAGAGGGAGCGGCGGAGCGTCCACGTCCGCTGATGGGGCTTCCGTCACCCAGCGCTAATAGTTACTATCGTCCGACGTCGGATCGAGCGCCGACGTCTTCATCGAACATGTGAGCCATGCGCGAGGCCCTGCTTGATCTGCTGCGCTGCCCGTTCTGCGGCAGCCGGTTGACCGTCGTCGAGAACGACGCGCTCGTGCGGGCCGCAGGCCGGATCGAATCCGGCGTGCTCGGATGCGATTGCTGCGCGTTCCCGGTCGTCGCGGGCATCCCTGTGCTTATCGCCAACGACCCCACCAGGCATGCCGTGCACCAGATGGAGGCCGGACAGCATGAAGACGCGCTCTTCACGCTGCTGGGCCTCGACGAGGCGCGCGGCGCGGCGTTTCGGGCGCTGCTCGAGCGCGGCAGCCGGGCGACCTACCGCGACGCGCTCGCCATCCTGAGCCTCGACGCCGAGGCGGACAACTTCCTCTACCGGCTGTCGGATCCCACCTACCTGACGACCCAGGCGCTGCTGCGGGGACTTGGACAGCAGCGGTGGACCGTCTCTGGCCCCGTGCTGGATCTGTGCGGAGGCTCGGGACACCTGACACGCGTGCTGGCGGGCCTTCATCCCGCCGCCGGCGTCGTCGACGCCGACGTCTATTTCTGGAAGCTGTGGATGGCCCGGCGGTTTACATCGCCCGACTGCGACCCGATCTGTTGCGACGCAAACAGCCCGCTGCCGTTTGCGCGCGACACCTTCTCGATGGCGGTACTGGCCGACGCGTTCCCGTACATCTGGCACAAGCGCCTGCTGGCCGAGGAAATGATGCGGCTCGTCGGGCCCGAGGGTGTGATCGTGATGCCCCACCTGCACAGCTCGCTGGGCGCTAATTTCTCAGCAGGCCAGACGCTCACGCCAGAGGCGTATCGGGATCTCTTCGCGTCACAACAGCCGCGGCTGTTCAGCGACGAGCGGCTGTTCGCGGATGTCCTCGAGCATCGGACCGTCGACCTGACGCGCGATGGGTCGCCGGCGGACCTTGGCACGGAGGCATCGCTGACGCTCGTGGCCAGCCCGCGCGCGGATCTGTTCCGCAAGTATGAGCTACCCGACGCGCACGAGGTCACGGGGGAGCTGAAGGTCAACCCCCTGTACGTGGTCGAGCGTCGGGGCGATCTGTCGGTGCTGACCTTGACGTTTCCGACGCCCGAGTACGAGGAAGAGTTCGGCGCGTGCAAGCAGTACCTGCCCGCGACGGTGACCGTGAGCGCGGATCTCACCGGCCGGATTGTGCCGGCCGATCTGGGAGCGGACTACGACGATCTGCGGCGCCGCCGCGTCATCATTGACGCGCCGCCCCACTATTGCTGAACCCTGGCCGCGCGGCCGTCGCCGTACTCGTTGGCTCGTTCGTGGGAGTGCGCGCGCTCGCGTACGCACTCGGCCTGCGCTTCGATGCTGGGGCTTCCGTCACCCAGCCTCGCGCCGGCGGCCCGTGCCACCGCGCGTGTCGTGGCATCGGCGTGCTGGGTTGGGTCACCATGACGACTCGCGCGTGCGGAAACGCGGCGGCGACCGCCTTCGGGGTTCCGAAACCGTCCATCCCCGCCATCTCCACGTCCATCAGAACACGCGGGACGATGGGCGCTGTAGGCCCCCGTTCCCTCGCGCTGGCGAGGAGGCGGGTTGAGGCGCACCCCCCCGCGAGCACTCGTCGGTGAACGACAGCAGGTCGTCGACGTCCCTGACGGAGCCGGGACGCCGTAGGTCTGTTTTGAGTAGTGAGGCCCGCCCGCAGGCAACCCATTGACACGCTGGCGACCCGGTGCGCCAGGGGGACAGCCCGGGGCGTACAGCACGTCTATCAACGGTTTCGGTGGAATCCGGCTGCTCGTCGAGGCTCGCCCTGCGCCCTACCTCAACGGCGAGCTCATGCGGGGCTTCGGCCTGACGATCGATGGCGTGGAACGGTTCCGCACGACCCAGTCCATCGACATGGGTGGTGCCACGGTGTCGCGCTCCGTGTACGTCAACACCAGCGCCAACTGGGGCCGCTGGCTCGATACGTTCACCAACACGACCAAGGCGCCCGTCACGATCCGCGTGGCATTTGGCCGACCGTCGGGCCAGGGGACGACCGGCGCCACCACGAGCGCGATCGTCGCCACCTCCAGTGGCGATGCCGTGGTGACGCCCGAGGACGCGTGGGTCGAGTATGCGACACCCCTCCTGGCGTCGACGCTCGTCGGGGGGCCGCAGGTGACCGTGCTCGGCACCCCCAGCCCCTTCAGCGGCGCGATGACCTTCGCGGGGAACTGGCTGTACGACAGCTTCGACACCCCGCTGGCGTACTCGGGCCACGAGCGCAACTTCCAGGCCTACGTGAACACGCTCACGCTGCCTCCGCGCACCAGCCTGGCGTCGAATCCGCCGCTCGGCGACCTGTCGGCGGCCGAACTCTGCTCCGTCGCCAACTTCGACATCGCCGCGATGTCGGTACCCGGCTTCAACCACGCGTCCTGCTCCGCCAGGAAGCTGGCGCTGGTTCAGCAGCCACCGGTGCCACGCCAGAAGGAAGGGGAAGACCGCCGTCAAGTACGACGTCGTCGAGAAGACGATGCGTATCAGCTCGTCGCTCGCGATGCGATGGCCCAGGCCAAGGTGGCTGACAAGGCGGGCGCCGTCATCATCGGCAAGACGGCCCTGGAGAAGTACGCGACCTTCGGCCACTGGTCCAACGACGCGTGGGACCAGGTGTGGAGCGTCTTCAACCCGTCGAGGTCCCCGCTCGCCTCGAGCGGCGGCTCGGCCAGTGCCGTGGCCGGCAGCTTCTCGGCTGCGGCCATGGGATCGCAGACGGGCGACTCGCTCTACGCGCCTGCCAGCGCTCAGAGTCTGGTGACGCTGCGCGGCACCGATGGTCTCGAAAGCGGCAAGCGATCCCGAGGATCCCGCCACGCTCGCCAGGCCTTCCGGGGCCGTACCCGCCGACTGGCGTACGGTGCTCGACGTCGACGCGCTGCGGGGCAAGCGGATCGGCTTCGTCGATGCGGCGTGGGCGGACGTCTTCGGCCCGCCGGCCCCGCCGTTCGGCACCAACGGCACGATCGACGCGATGAGGAACGCGCTCCGGCACCTCGTGGAAGCAGGCGCGACGATCGTGCAGATGGGCCAGCTCGCCACCCCTCCCACGCCGGACGCGCCGCCGGCGCCAATATCGGGGCCCAGGATTCGCGCCGAGGGGTGGCGGCAGTACATCGACAGCCATCCCGAGCTGGCCCTACAGGGCCTGCCGATCTTCACGCAGGTCGATGTCGACTGCTCGCAGAGAAAGGTGCTCTACGTCAGGGCCGATCCGAGCGCCTGCGCCGCGGTGCAGCCCCGGTTGACTCCGGCCCAGATCCAGCAGCAGCGGGACTACAGTCAGATCACCCGGCCGGCCGGCGTGGCGCAGTGGATGAACGATGCCAACGTGGACGCGGTGGTCTACCCGGGGTTGCTGATAGGAAGCATTAGCGGGGTCTGAAGTGACAGAATCGGCGTTATCAGACCCTGGCCCCTACCCTCATCCCCCACCCCAGCAAGATTTCCCCCTTGGCACAGCCGCTACAAGGATCTGATTACCTACGTGCGGGACCGCCCCGGCCACGACCGCCGGTATGCGATCGACCCCGCCAAGGTTCGATCGGAGCTCGCCTGGGAGCCCGCCCACACGTTCGAGGCCGGGA
>Ga0105044_10000579_pt1 | contig 45276 bp, 19 predicted proteins | sample MAT01_FD_78092 | JGI IMG/M metagenome (GOLD analysis project Ga0105044, IMG submission 78092) | Freshwater microbial communities from Lake Fryxell liftoff mats and glacier meltwater in Antarctica - MAT-01 | ecosystem: Environmental > Aquatic > Freshwater > Ice > Liftoff microbial mat | place...
AAGGAGGTTCCGCCTGATCCATCGCTCAGGCTGGTCAGGCGACCCTTGCCAAAGTTGCCGTTCGATACGTCGTCATAAACAAAGCCCAGCATTTCTGCGGGTTGACCATTGAATGCAGGATAACTAATCTGCCGTAAACGCTGCGTGGCGTCGTAGTCATAATCTGCCAGCACACCGCGCGCGTCGGTGCGGGTATCGAGATTTCCCGCCGCGTCATAGGTGTATCCGGTGACCCCGGTGTCCGGGCTGGTTAGGGATTTAAGTTCGTCGAATCCGGTGTAGTCGTACTCCGTTGTCACCTCGCGCGGATCAATGACTTTGACCAGATTATCCTGCGCGTCATAATCGAACTCGATCTCGCCGAGTGTTGGGTCGATAGTCTTTTCTAAACGATCCAGCGCGTCGTACTGGTGGCTGGTCAGGTGCAGCAATGGATCCAGGACGGATTTTTCGTTGCCATTACCGTCAAAACGATAGGTCGTTTTTTGCCCATCGGCGCCAAACGTGTCTTGCAAGCGACCCAACGAATCGTAAACCCGCCGCATGGTCTGAATCAGGGTACTATTGGAATCGAAAACCTCTTCCTTTGTCCGATCTCCCAAACTGTTCAACTCGTAACGAATCGCATTCCCAAGATTATCCTCAACGCGCTCAATGCGTTCGGCGGCGTCGTAGGTGTATTCGATATAACTGAGATCGGGCAAGGTGATGCGTTTTAGATTCCCAGCAAAATCGTAACGATAACTGGTGATCTCGCCGCCCTCATTGACTTCGACCAACCGTTGGCGGGCGTCATAGCGATAAGTTGTGACCAGTCCATTGGGATCCACCATGCGCCGCAATTGCCCGTCATCGTCGTACTGCGTGAAACGCCACACGTGCCCCAACGCGTCGGTCTTGGTTTCAAGGTTACCGTCGGAGTCGTAGGTATAAACCGTGGTGTCAGCCACATCCGATCGAGGGCCATCTTCGGTCAGGATCTGGCCATTTCCGTTGAAGAGGAATCCCCAGATCCTGGTTTGTCCACTCGCCGTGACCTTGCGTTCCTCTGGATTTCCCTCTGGATCGTATCGGAACTCAGTCAACCTGATCCCGTCTTGGATCGGCTCGCGATGCTCCTTTGGCAAATGCCATGCGTCCTCCCACAATGTGGTGGTCGTGCGCATCTTTGGCGTTGCAACGGCCTGCGTCTTCGACGTTACCAGTGCGCGATCGTCACGTTCATAGACCGTCTCATTTCCACGAAAGTCCTTGCGCGAAACGATCAGTCCTCGCACATCGTAGGTAATCTCAGCGGTGGTGCCGCCAGCGCAAGAAGAACAGGGCTCGGTGACTACTTTTAGATATGGCCTTTCGTTGATTCGTTGATATTCGTAGGTGCGGACCGTACCGAGTGGATCCGTAACTTGGGTTTTATCATTTTCATATTCGAATTCATAACTGCCGACTCCGCCTGCGCGCTCGTGAGTCTTGACTCGACCATCGAAATTGTAGGACCAACTGGAAACTCGAATATCACGCTCGTCAATCAGGCCAGTCAAGCTGTGCCGCGTCGAAACATCTTCGTACAGATAGGTATGGCGCTTTAGATCCGGATAAACGACTGAAATAAGGTTATCGATCGAACTGTATTCGTACCGTGTGACCCGTCCCATCGGATCTGTGAACGAGTCCAGATAACCTGACGTGGGGTTATAGGTGAATTGGAGCGTGCGCCCGTAACTGTCGGTCACGATGGTCGGTCTGAATTTTGCGTCATAACTCACCACGTGCGCCAAGCCTGCGCGATTGCTCACGTTCAGGAGGCGGCCGGCGGCGTCATAAGTTTCAATAATGTCGCGCGGAGTGGTGTAGCGCCAACCGCTGGTATTACCGCCGCTGGTCAAGCGTTCCAATTTTCCTGGCATGTTTGGTTCAGTAGCATAGGCAGTTCCATTCCAGGTAAATTGGATCCAGCCGCCTTCCGGCCGCCACAGAAGTACTTGCTCAGGGCGCATATTGACGGGAAAGGCATTTCCGGAAATCGACGGGGGCAACTTAATCGACTGGAAATAACTGCCAGACCATTTCATTCCAAGCCAACCATCGGCCCGCGGCGCCGCAGAGTTATAAACTCTCTGGAATCGCAATGGAAACGGCCCAACGCCTTCAAAATCCAGTGCATATTGCCATTTGGCGCCGCTGCCGACAGCGACTGGATTGCCTTTGTCCGGATTACCAGAGCCTCGACTTTCTACTTCTTCGTCACCGCCAAAAAGTGTGGCAAGCGCCTGATCCAGTCCCTCGAAGCACACCGGTTGATGATTGCAAATTAAGTCGTTCAGCGACTTTATCCCTAGCTCCTCCATCTCCTCGGGTGTTAGATTGCTGAAGGATTCCTGTATTTCCATTAACCACTTAATCGTTTCAATCATGGCCATTGCCATCGTGACAGCGACAACGACAACGCCAAGGATCGGTATAGCTGCGCAAAGGACGCCAACCGCGACCGTAAACAATGCTGTCAATGCCGCTTGAACAATCTGCTCAAATGTTGCCGTGCCATTAACCACACTGATCAATACACCAAGTAATTGCTTGGCGAATTTAAAATACTTTGTCTCGCACAGGGCCGTTAGAGCGATGGCTTTAACTAGGCACCCCATATCGATGCCGCCGGCGAATCCACCTTCGATGCGCTGTATGGCATTTCCGGTAGCGGGATCGAAGATGACGTAGCCGGAACCCGACCAATCTCTATAGGTTATTTCTCGTTCGTGTGCGATTACCGTGAGCCCGGCGTCTACCGAATTGCGGATCTCGTTTTCCGCGTCACTTGATAACTGTAATTGGGCCAGCGCCACATCGCGATTGCCCGACGTAATCTGAAATAGGCGCTGACCGTTGTCGATCGCCGACTTCATCAAAGTTCCTGTCGATATTCCCAAACGGTTGCCGGCGGACCCAGTAAGCAGTGCCCAACTAGCGCTCTCCGCAACTGATCCCGCTGCCCCCATGTGCATTGCGACGGGCAGATAGGCTTGCGTATTGGGTGTGGTCAATGTCGCCTGAACGCTCTTGACGTCAGTAATGTAGCCGGGCGTCGAGGCGGTGCGCGGGACGCCGAAAAAGTAGCGCACGTTGAGATTGGTCGCAAAAGCACCAATGGAAGGCAATCGCACTACGCGCGCATCCAGTGATCGTGAAACTTGATCATCTAGATGGTCGTGCAGTAACCAGAATAACTGCCCACCAAGGCTCAGAACTTCATGTATTGGTAAGTTTCCATAATTCGGACGATCGGCGTGCTCACGTTCGACTCGATCGGCGGACATCCCGCCCAGATTGGCGCCGAAGACGATGGCGCTGCCGCTTGGGAAGCGATACGGCTCGGTTGCACTGGTATTTCCGTGTATGTCACGGGTATCGATACGCCAAAAATGCTGTCCTCCCATTCGCGCACTGGACGACTCGAACAACAGGCTGGATCCAAGCAGCAACCGCGGTACCACATTGATCGTTCCTACTGGAAAGCTTTGAGCACTCCCTGCCGCGTAATTCGCGATAGCCGCTGCGTCAGCGGGTGTTGCAGGCGCGTAGTCGACCATCAGACGCTGGTTTCCTATTTGCGCTGTCGCAATGGAAATTTCGCGTGTTGGTGAATCGAGATTTACGGAGACCCGGTCGACGAAAAAGCGAATGTGCACCGACCCGCGAGCGCTGGGCGTCAATTCTGACTGGCGCAAAATCGAAGTCGAGCGCAGTGGGAAAGGTAGACTCCCTTCGAGAATCAGGCTGTCTATCGGCCTGATACTGCGTCGGTCATAAAAATCCTCGACCAGTAAATCAGGATTGCTGGCGCGAAGGGTCGTTGCGGTTTGCTTTGCAATGTCGGCAAAAGCTGTGTTCAGGCGATCAAGGTCGATACCACGAATACCGCCAGCCGAGTCGATGGTGACATCTCCGAGGACGTCACGCAGTTGCGTATCCAGCGGCTGCGCGACCATCTGTCGCCACGGCACAGCTTGCTCGTAATCAAACTGCTTAAACGCCACATCCAGCGGCACCCATTGGTCGGGGACGCGGTTGATGGCGCCGCGGGAGGGGATGAAGTCGACCCAGGCTTCGATCCAGACGTGTTCGAAGCGGATGGCCTGGATGCTGCTGCCCTGGATGACGGCCGCGCTGGGGATGCCGCCTTTTTGCATAAGGTCGAGTGCCATTGCTGGTGTGGGCGCGTCGAGCCAGTTTTGGACTTGGGCTATGGGCAATTCGACGATGCTGCGCACATAGCGCGCCGGGGTGCCGGCGGTGCGCATCAGTGCCAGGGTTAGACTGGCGATGTCGAAAGCATTGCCGCGACGGTTGAGCAGGGTGAGTGAGGAACCCTGGATCGAGCCGAAGGTGGGCATGAACTCGACGTTGTCGTACACCCAGTTGCGGATCGCGATCGGGTCACCGCCGAGGGATGTGCTCAAGGCTTGGATTTCGGGGGTGAACTGGATATCCAGGGTTTGCGCGAGGTCGGCCGCGCCCGGCGGATCGCTGAAGGCCTTTTGCTGGTCAGCAGCCTGCATACCAAGGCCGTTGCCGGTGGACCCGAGCGTCTGGGCAGTTGATTTGTCGCCGCCAGTGGTTTCTAGGATCGCCTTTTCGAGGCTGGCACCCGGTGCTGGTGTGGCGTTGGCCCGTGCAAACTGCAGCGGGAGTTGCGCTTTTTCGATGGCTTTGTAGCCGCGCGCGGTGGTCTGGCGGGAGAACCAATCGGAAAGTGCGACCAAGGTGGTGCTGGTACCGGTGACTGAGCGCGCAGCAAATTGATTGCGCAGCGCCGTGGTGTGCGAGGTGAATTCGACGGCGCGTCCTTTGACTTCGTCGATTAGCGCAAGGTGGCGCTCGACGACGATTGCGGGAATGCCTTGTGCGGTCATTTCTGCGGCTTCGGCGCGCCAATCGGCTTCCATTTGAGTTTCGAAATTCGCGAGCAGATCAGCCTTGGCGAGCACGCGCTCGGCTATTCCAAGCGGAGCTAACTCGCCAACGCCAGCGGCAACCAGGGCCGCATTCGGTGTAGCGGCACCGGCGGGTTGCAGACGCCGCAGTTCAGCGGCGATGTCTTCGATGCGGTCGGCCATTGCGGCGATGGCGGCATTGCGTGCCATGACGGTCTGGGCGGCCTTGGCGGCGGCGCGCTCGATCGGCAATTCGGTCGCATAAACCGGACTTGAGTCCCAGGCGCCGATGACCAACACGCCCGCAACAGATAGCGTCAGCAAGCAGCGCTCGGCGGCCATCCACAGCGAATTCCACATCGGCTTGAACTCCATAGCGATCAAAACTTACTCCCACAAAAATCGCCGCTGAGCCCGATCGGGATCAGTGGAATCAATGGTTTCGCGCGCCAGCGCGTTCCCACATGAATGACTTCAGCAGAGCAAGCTCCGCTCTGCATCTGTCAAAAAAACCCGAGAGCGCCAACGACAACACATGTCACTCGCGCCCCTTAAGATTCGAAGTCACCGGCGTCCGCGAGCGCAGCCAGATGGCGCCGCTCAGCGTCAACAAGATGGCGAGGATCCACGTCAGCCGATCTGCCGGCACAGGCTGCAGGCCAAGCACACCGCGGTCTTCAATGGCGATCGCTACTGGCGCCGCCGATTGCGCGGCATAGAGCGCATCGCTGCTGGTCACACTGACGATGCGCACATCGACGATTTGATCGGGATTGGCAAGACCGTTGTCGCGGGTGATCAGCAGCAGCGGGCTGGCGCTCAGCCACTGCGCAGGCTGCACGGTCACACTTAGCGGTTGCAATTCAAAGATCAGTGCGCCGGGCTGCCCGGGTGCGCGCAGGCTGGCTTCGAGGGCGATGGTGACGGCGGATACGGGCTCGCTGGCGAGGCGCAATTCGAGTGCAGCGGATTGGCCTTCGGTGATGCTGGTCGCTCCCACGGCATTGAGTGCGATGCCCGCGGTGTCGTTGTCGAGATTGATGACGGTGCGCACGATGGGCGCGAGGTTGACGAAATCCGGATCGCTGTCGGCGCGTACCGCAATCGTCAATAGCACGGAGCGATCACCATCGTCGATGAACTCGTCGACGCCGCTCAACACGATGGACTGCGGGTTTGTCGCGTTCGCCGGGGTGAATTCGAGTGCGTTGGTGGCGAGGACTTCGCCGAGATTGGCTGAGGTGATTACCAACCGCACGGGGCTTGACGGCGCCCGGTTCAGCGCGATTTCTATGCGACCGCTATCGCCCGCTTCCGAGACGCTAAGGTCAAGATCATTGACCAGCAGCGAGGCCGGCGCGACCAGGTCATCGTTGCGATTGATCACCGGCATATCGGGCGGATCAATCGCGTTGAAGCGAGCATCCTGGCTGACGGCCGGGGCCAGTCCGATGACCGCGCTGATATCGCCATCCAGCAGGTTGTCGTCTACGCCGGTGACCGTGACCACGCGCGCCGACTGCCAATCCGCTGGCAGGAATTCCACCTCGCTGCGGTCGAGGCTGAACTCGGTGGTGTCGGGATTGCTCAGCGCAATGCGCACAACGCTGCTGGGCTCAGTGCTCAGACGCACCTCAAAGCTGGCGCTGCCACCGGCCTCCGTCGTTTCTAGCGGCCCTGCCGGGGAAACCAAGATCGCCGCCGCGACATCATTATCGAGATTGATCGCGGGAACATCGGGCGGATTCAAGCCTTGATAGCGCTCGTCAGCGCTGCTCAGCACACCGAGAATGATGCTGGCGGCAATATCGCCATCAACTTCGAAATCATTGACGCCGGAAACGGTCAAAATCTGCGGTGATTCCCAATTTGTCGGCGTGAAGCGAAGTTCACTGCGATCAAAACTCCACTCGGTGGGATCCGGATTGATCAAAGCGCTGACAACATCCGCGGTAGGCGCGGCACTCAGGCGCATTTCAATGGTTGCCGTGCTCCCGGCCTCGCTGGTTTCGATACCGACTGTCGGCGATACCAGGACCTGCACCACTTCATTGTCGATGTTGACGACGCTCACATCCGCGGGATTGATTGCGTCGAATCGCGGGTCAGCGCTCACGGCTGGATTGAGCGCGATGGTGCCGGTGATATTGCCGTCGACGATCGCATCGTCGACGCCCGTGATCGTGACCGCGCGCGGCGTCGCCCAGTCGGCTGGCGCGAAGCGCACTTCGCTGCGATCAAGTAAGAACTCACTGACGTCTGGATTGGTCAGCGCGACGCTGACTTCAGCGCTTGGCTGCGTGCTCAGGCGAACTTGGAAGCTGGCGCTGCCGCCGAGTTCGCTGGTCTGCAGGCCACTTACCGGCGAAACCAAAATCGCGGCTGCGACATCGTCATCGCGATTTACCGCCGGCACATCGGGCGGATTGAAGCCGTTGTAGCGCGGATCGGCACTGCTGATGGTGCCAAGGCCGATCACGCCGAGCACGTCGCCGTCAATCTCAAAATCGTTCACGCCGCTGACGACGACGACTTGTGGCGCGGTCCAATTGGCGGCGGTGAAGCGCAATTCGCTGCGGTCGAATGCCCACTCGCTGGTGTCCGGATTGGCGAGTGCGATCACAACGTCTGCGCTCGGCTGCGCGCTTAAGCGCACTTCTATGTTGGCACTGCTGCCGTCTTCGCGGGTCTCAATGCTGCCCTGAGGCGTCACCACCACCTGCACGACTTCATCGTCAATATTGGTCGCGCTGATGTCGGGCGGATCGATGCCGAGGTAGCGCGCATCGCTGCTTTGGGCAGGCGCGAGCACGATTAAGCCGGCGATATTGCCATCGACGAGCACATCGTCAACGCCGGTGATAGTGACCGTTTGCGCGCCGAAGGACTGCGGCGTGAAGGTCAGCAGCGAGGGCGAGACGGCAAACTCACTGGCGTCGCCACTGGACACAGAAATGGTGACGTTCGCGCTTGGCACCTCGGTCAGGCGCACGCTGAAAGTATCCGTGCTGCCAGATTCGCTGACGATCAGACCCGTGGTCGGATTGACCAGAATCTGCGGGCCATCGTCATCGAGATTGGTCAGAGCGACGTCGGTTGGGTTCACGCCATTGAATCGACTGTCGATGCTGCTGGCCACGCCGAGTATCAGCAGTGCGGATTGATTGCCGTCAACTTGCGTGTCATCAACCGGCGTGACCTGGATGCTCTGTCCCGTCTGCCAGTTTGCCGCCGTCAGGCGCACATCGAGATCGAGCACGCGCCATTCGCTGCTGTCGATGGGCCCAATTGGGATGATCACAGGCGCGCTTGGCACGGCATTCAAGCGCACGGTAAAGCTGCCCGGCAAACCGTTCTCCGCCGTGGTCACGGCAGTCGGCTCAACGATAATCGCCGCACCCTCGTCATCGGCATTGCGCGCGATGACGTTCAGCGGGTCAATGCCGTTGAAGCGCGTGTCGACGCTGACGGCGACACCAATCAAGATACTGCCAGTCTGCAACCCGTCGAACTCGGCGTCGTCAATCCCAGTGACGGTCACCGTCTGCGCGATCAGCCAGTTGCTGTTGTTGAAAGTGAGCGATGCGCGATCGATGCTCCACTCGCTGACGTCGTTGCTGGCAACTGACACGGTCACATCAGCGCTTGGTTGCGCATTGACGGAGACGCTGAACGTGGCGCTGGTGCCGGCCTCACTGGTCTCGACGAGTATGGGCGATACGCGAATGGCGACCGCATCGTTGTCGAGGTTGGTCACCGAGACATCGGCCGGATCCTGTCCTTGGTAGACCGGATCAGCGCTCTGCGCCGGCGCGAGCAGGATGGTCGCCGCGATGTCGCCATCGGCGAGCACATCGTCGACACCGATCACGCCCACCGTACGCGGCGTATTCCAGTTTGCCGGCGTGAAGGTCAGCGCAGTCGTTGGCAGGTACAGCTCGGTAGCATCACTCGATTGCATCGAAACCAGCACATCGCTGCTCGGCTGCGTCGCCAGGCGCACGCTGAACTCAGCAATCTGGCCCGCCTCCGAAGTCACCAGACCCGAAGTCGGCATCACCACAATGCCCGCTCCCGGCAAGCCGAGCAGCGTGAACGGCTCGGAATCCAGGACCCGCCAACTACCGGCACTCGCAATCTCGAGGACGCAGGCGTGATCCCCGGCGCTATAGCCGGTCGTGACGATGGTTTCGTTGGCAACATAGTCAGAGCCTGGGATCAGGTCGGCCGTAAACGCTTGCTGCAACAGAATTGCGCCCGTGTCGAGATTGACCACGCTGCGCCGCAGCGATGTTGCCGGCTGTGCCTGTGTGCCGCGATTGCGCACGGTGTTCAAGCAATTTTGCGCGGCGCCTATTTGCAGGCTGGGCAGCGCGACGTCGACGAAACCCTGGATACTGGCCGTGAGATCCGCGAGGCGCTCGAAGCTGACGTTGTCGGTCGCGTAGTCGATGCCGGTCAAACGCGAGCGCAGGCGTCCGGTCGCGGTGTAAATTCCGGCGGCATTGGCACCTTCCGCTAGGATTTCACCGTCGACGAAGGCGCCCGCGAATAGATCGCTGTAGGGCAGTGCGCGCTGCCGGTTGTAACCGCCAGGACCGGTGATGGTGATCACCACTTCCGGCAAACGGATGATTTCCGACGACGACAGATTCCGCGCACGGAAACTTAAGGCTGCGACCTCGCCGGGTGCGTAGCTCGCGCGGCTAAAGCTCATGCCAATCCCACCCGCCGGCCCACTCACATCACCAACGATCGCGAAACTCGCGGTAGCGGTATCAATCAACGCGCCATCGGCGTTCAGCAATCGACCCGACAACACATAACTGCCGGCCAGCACGCCCGCGGTTGCCCAACTGGCGGTCCGATCCATGCTGCTGCCAGCGTTGATCAGCGCGAACTGCAAGTCATCGAAGGTGCGTGTGGTCGCGCCCTGCGCATTTCTGACCAGCCACTCGACGCGATATCCGGCCGGCAAAGCGCCCTGGTTGGCAACAGTCGCGCGCAGCACTGCGGTGTCGCCAGGGCGGTAGCTCAATTGATCGGTACTGAGCTGCAGATCGCCCAAACCATTGGTTGCCGCAAACACGATGTTGCGTTGATTGTTGATTTCGCGGCATTCGCGCGAGCGTTCTTGCTGGTCGACGATGGCATAGAGCGCACCGCTGCCACCGCGCGGAATTTGTCCGAGATTGACGATCTGAAAACGCGACGGCCGCAAACTGTCGAGGCGCAGCCGCTTGAGCAACACACCGCCAGTGGCCGGGTCGCCGCGGAAAAGGCTGATGAAGGGCGGTTCGTGCGCGTCGACGGGACCGGCATTACCCACACGCACCGTCACCACCGGATCAAGTCCCGGACCCTGATCGATCAGGCGCAAATCGCCGACGCTGAAATCCGGCATGCCTAAGGGATCGGGTGTCGGGCTGCGCTGGACGCGATAGGTGTTATGGGTCAACCAGGATGGAGTTTCCAGCAGCGGGATGGTGCTGTCCTCGGCAACATCGTCGATATGAAAGGAATGCGAGCCCCACACCGATCCCGCATCCGCCCAAGCACCGTTTACCGGCTTGAAGACGCGAATACCCGGCGTTGGAAAGGGCGCCGTACTTTCAGTTCCAACAACAATAATGTCGGCCTGCTTATCGCCATCGATGTCGGCGACAACTGGATATTCGCCAACCGTCAGCGAAGTATGCTGAGATCTGTAAAGCTCCAAATTACTTTCCGCGCCAAATATCTTAAACCAATCCTCGTCCGAATGGACGATCTCAAAATCACCATCGTTCTGGAAATCGAATACCACTGGCGTCACTCCGCCAGAGAAGTCGTTAATATCGATCGTGCGTTTTAAAGTGCCGTCAGATTCGAGAACCGTTAACTGGCCGGGACCCTCACTATTCGCACTCGAAGACACAAATATCTCAGGCAATCCGTCGCGGTCGACGTCGGCAATTGACGGCGCACCCATCGGCGCATTGTTTGGCGAGAATTTGGGGCCCCAGATGATCTCGCCAGTATGCTCCAACAAGTAGATTTCTTTATCGATGGTAAGGACAATCTCAGCGAAGTCGTCAGTGTCGAAATTTCCAACTGCCACATACCCGGAATTACTAATATGCGTGCCGACTGCATCTTGGTAAAACCCAGGGCTGATATGGCTTAAATGCCAACGCGTTGTGCCATTGAAATTATACAGCGTGCGCCCGGCAATGATTTCCATTTTGCCATCACGGTCCACGTCGGCTGCCACTGAGCCAATACCCCCGGCAGCCGTGACCTGCCTATCGGGTGGCTTGCCGCCATCGCCACCGGCATCAAACTCGCCCTCCCAGAGCCGCTCGCCGTTGAGTCCGCGGAATGCGATGCGCCCGAGCACGATCTCGGCTTCGTTGTCGCCTTCAAGGTTGACGATGATTGGCGCGTCATAGACATGCGGATGCGGTGGTATCGGTGGCACTGGAATGCCCGGCCCATTGATTGGCGTGCGCCATTTCAAGCTGCCATCATTCTCGAATGCGAACAGTTCCTCGCGATATTTACTGACCGCGACGATTTCGGCGACACCATCGTTGTCGATATCGCCGGTGGCAACCGACGAGAATAACGACAAGCGAATATCCGTACGCGACCAGAGTTCGCTGCCACCGTCGCCGCTAATGGCAACCAGCGCACTGACGGCCGGGACAATGGAATTCTTCAGCCCGGCCACGAACACAATATCCGGAATATCGTATTCATTAATTACCCCGTCGCCATTATCGTCACTGAGTTGCGTGACCGACGGTACCTGAGCTAGCGAGTTGATATCGGGATTGCTTGACAATCCGCTCCAGCGCCAAGCCTCAAACACGCTACTTTGTCCAATGGGTGTCGGCTCAATGCGACACGCGAGCAAGCTGGAGCCCACATTATTATCTTCGACCTGTTCCGGAATTTCGTTTTCAGCGTCAACCCAGAATGACACGGGAGCATCCCGAAATGAGAGCTGCGCGTTGACTGCGATATTTATACTCACGCTGTTCGCGATTGGCAGATCGCGGTCGACGCGGACACGCCCAACTTCGGGCTCCACCGCTGACTCGAAAACGCCGTTACCATTCGCGTCGATGAACCCAAGTAGCACAAAATCTTGCGTGGTATTCGAGGTGCCGCGATTAATGATTTCTACCGTGAAGGATTGGCTCAATTGAAAACTATCGGGATCGGAAGTCGAAAGATTGCTGTCGACGATGGTGAGATCAGGGAAGTAATAATCAACGTTGACGGGTTTTAGCCCGACGTTGCCAATGTCACGTACCTGCAAGGGCAGTATGGGCACCAAGACGGTGGCTGGATCAAAAGCATCCTTGCTCAGGCGCAACTGCGTCGTCGGCCCGCTGAGCCCACTGATTGTGAACCGCCCGGCGCTATCGCTGGTGGTTGTGCGTTGGCCGCCCGGATCGACGGCGATGATCAGAGCGCCCTGGATCGGCTGACGGGTGCCTTGGTTGACAACGGTACCGCTAATCGTGGCGCGGTTTGCTCCCGTCGGGGTGGTGCCCGTCGGGTAGAGCCGCGGTGAGAATTGAACGATCTCGTTGTCGACCAGTGGTACCTGGATGGTCACCGGATCGAACCCGTTGAGCGAGGCAGTGACCGTGACCAGCGCGCCCGCCGAGACAGCGAGTTCATAAGTGCCGGAACCATTGGTGAGCGTGCTCACCAATGGTGCGCCCGCAGTCACAGCGATACTCACGCCACTCAAAGGCGCACTGCTTTGCGCGTTGACGATCACGCCGCGAATCCGAGCGCCGGTGACGAGCGCTGTCGGCGCGAGTTCCAGCGAGAGATCGATGGTCGTTTGCGGCGTCGCGGTGAGTGTGATTGATCGACTGGAATAACCACTCGCCGCTGCTGAAATCTGCACCTGGCCGACCGGGACCTGCAAGAACTGGAAGCGCCCGTCGGCGTCGCTGATCACTTGCGTTGGCGGCGTGGCGAGGCCCAAAGTCGCGCCCGCAATGCCACTGCCAGTCTCACTATTGATGACCCGGCCGCGAATCAACGCATAGTCCGCGCCGGGGGCTGACCCTTGAATCATGCGCAGGTCGCCAAGGTCGAGTACTCGCCCGTTCGCAAGCGTGATCGCAAAACTGATATCGCGCATGCCGGGGAAACTTAAGACCGCCTGATAAGCGCCCCCCGGAAGCGTGCTCGACTGCATCCTGCCAAGGTTGTTGCTAACCTGCGTTGCATTCGAAGCGCCGCTGAGCACCAGTTGCGCGCCGGCAATCGGTAGTTCGGTATCTGCACTCAGAATTCTGGCCGTCAGTCCCGCCAACGTGGGATTGGCTTCGGGCTGCTCAGAAGCCCACAGCGCGCGTATGGCTATCGCTGTCACATAAGCATCGTCGCCGAAACTGCCATTGGCCGCTTGGCGTGCGCGCAGCGCCGCGAAGGCCGGCGCCAAGGCTTGACGATCCGCCCGCAGCGCCAGTAATGCGTCGAGTGCAAATCCGGTTTCGAAGCTTTCACCGAAGCTTTGATCCGGTTTGCGCGCATTCTGCAAAAAGCTGGTGAGGCGCGCGATCGGCTGGGTGAGGGAAAAGCGATTGCGGTAATCGGCATAAACGCGTGCGACGTGAGCGCTCGCAAACACCGAACTTAAGTTGCCCGCTGCGGAGAGAAATCCGCCATCTGATTGTTGGCTGGTTAGCAGATAGCCGAGCGCTCGGCTTGCCGGCGTGCCGCTTCCTTGGCCCGCCCGATCCAGCGCCAGCATCACCCACGTTGTCGTCAGCACTTCGCTCTGGAAGCCCGCGCGTGGCGGAAAACCGCCATCCGCCTGTTGCAGTGCCAGCAGTTCGGCCAGTTGGCCTGAAGCGGACTGCCCCTGATCCAGGCGCAGACGTGCCTGTCGTGCGAGCGAGCTTAAGCTTGCATCGCGTTGGTTCTGAACCACGCTGGTGAGCTGCGTGAATTGCGCGCTGCGCGAGAGCCGGAAAGCCGTGATCCACGCCTCGGCGTTGGTATCGCTCGCGTTCGCCAGATCGCTTGGAAGATGCACGCCGGTTGCCGTCTCCCGGTCGTCCAGCCACTGCATGCCTGTTGCAACATCGGCGTATGCGGGAGCGCAAATACAGAGCAACGCGAGCAGAACAAATCTGAGCGCAATACGCTGAATAATCTCTGCAATTCCGATCGCCACCGTGCGCTCTGGAACCTTGCGATGCAAAATTGGCGAGGAGTTCATCGCGAGCTCGGCTCAAAACCGGATTGAAAAACGGCATCGCTTATTGGCTGGACACCCAGCAGAATGTCGACCTGCGCTTGGCTGCTCAGCCCGGCTGGGTCGGCGATCCGATAAATGAAATGGTCGCTGTTGGGCCGCGGCTGCATCGGCGTGTACACAAAGGAGCCATCTAGCGCCAAGTTCACGCTGCCGCTGACGGGTGCCTGCGCAATGCTGACTAGTAGCGTGTCCCCGTCAGGATCGACATCGTTCGCCAGGGTTCCCGAGGCGGCTGGGACCGTTAGCTGCGCTTGCGCCGAGGGCAGCGAGTACAAGTCAGCGGTCGCGATGGGTGCGTCGTTGTGCGGCAGCAAAATGATTTCGACCTGCACCGGAACCGCTTGCAACTCGCCGTCGCTGACCGTGTAGTCAAAGCGAACGGAGCCCGTGCTATCGCGCGCCGGTGTAAAGCGGATGTGCCCTCCGCCCAAAACTTCAAGTTGTCCACTTGGGGGCTGCGACAGGATTACTAACGACAGTGACTGCTGCTCGGGATCGCTGTCATTGGCCAATAGGCTCTCAAGCGCGCGCGTGTCGAGCACCGTGTCTTCGGGAAGAGCAAATACTTCGCCATTGGCGATTGGACGCTGGTTGGCTGCCTGAGTGACGTCGATAACAGCGCGGCCAATGGAAGTTAGCGATCCATCACTGAGCGCATAGCCAAACTCATCGTGGCCATGGAAATTGGCATTGGGCTGATAGACGAAGCCGCCATTTGCAGCCAGCACCACGGTGCCGTGGCCGGCGGTCGTGTGCAAGCTTACGCTCATCGGTGAGCCTTCGACGTCGCTGTCATTGGCCAGCACGCCTTGTGTGAAGGCGACATTCAAGGCTTGCCCCTGTACCACCAGATAGAGATCAGTCGCTGCCTGCGGCGCGTCGTTAATCGGCCGCACTTCGATCACTACACTCACGATGGCGGAACTCAAGGCACCGTCACTGACCTGATAGCGGAATGTGTCTGCGCCCGCGTAGTTGGCCGCTGGCCGATAGGAGAAGGCCGCGCCATCTAGATTCAGCGCTCCATGGGTCGGCGCCTGAACCAGCACCACGAACAGCGCGTCGCCATCGGGGTCGGAGTCGTTGGCGGTCAGCAATCCGGCGCTGGCCGTGTCGAGAACCCGGTCCTCGTCTACGGCGAAATTTTCTCCCTGCGCGATGGGCGCGCGGTTGCCGGGTTGCAGCACATTGATCGAAACCAAGGCAAGCGCGCGCGCCGCGCCATCCGTTGCGGCATAGCGGAAACGATCTTGCCCGAAGAATCCGGGAAGCGTTTGATAGGTGAATGCGCCATCTGCAGCGACCTGAACCTGTCCATAGAGCGGCGAATCCACCAGCTCCACCGAGATACTGTCGCCGTCGACATCCGTGTCATTGGCAAGCACGCCACTCCCCGCAGACACGTTTAGCGTCTGCCCTCGCTGGACTTGGTACGAATCGTCAATGGCGAAAGGCGCATCATTCTGCGCGAAGACTGTGACCGAGGCCGTGACCGTATTCGAACTCAAGACACCATCGGAAACGCGATAGTTAAAGCCATCGTTCCCGGAAAAATTGGGCGCCGGCGCGAAGGTGAACTGACCATCGCTTTGTGCATTGAGCACGCCGTGCGCAGGCTGACTCAGCACCTGCAGACTCAGCGGCGCGCCTTCAAAGTCCCGGTCATTAAGAAGCAAGCTTCCAGACGAACGCGAATCGAGCAATCCGTCTTCCAGCGTTCCAAACTGCTCACCCAGCGCCACTGGAGCGACATTGGCGGAACTGCGAACGTCAAGCGTTACCAGCGCCAATTCCGATACGCTCGCGGCGCTGGCGCTATAGGTGAAAGTTACAACGCCACTGAAGCCCGGTTGTCCGGCATAAGCAAAACTGCCGTCTGCAGCGAGAACCACAGTCCCGGTCTGTGGCGCAATCACCAGCGCGGCAACCAGCGAGGGCGCGCCGCTCACAATATCGTTCCCAAGCACTCCGGGCGCTGCGACCTGGACGTTCGGTCCCTCAAAAGAGTAAAAATCATCATCAACCGTGATCTCGACCGGGCTGCCAACTTGTCGCACATTGATCGTTGCGATCGCCGAATCCACCGATCCAAGGCCATCGTCAACCTGATACTGAAATTGGTCGATCCCTACAAAAATGCCATTCGGCTGATAGGTGAACCGACCATCGCCTGCGAGATTGATCTGACCGTGAGTGGGTGGACCCGTCAGCGAAGCGGTCAAGCGTGGACCGTCTACGTCTGAATCGTTGGCCAATACGCCGTCGACCGCGCCTATCGTCAGTGTCTGGTCACGATCGACGGCGTAACTGTCATTGACTGCATCGGGCGCGTCGTTGACAGCGGTCACGATGATCTCGACCTCTGCGTCAGCGAATAGATTCGACTCATCGAAGACTCGATAGCGGAACGTGTCGCGCCCGTTGAAATTGGCATTAGGCGTGAAGCCAAAGCCACCAACAGTGGTCAGTGAAAGTGCCCCACTCGCAGGAATGCGCATAACCGTCGCATTGATGAGCGCCTCGCCGTCGACTTCCTCATCATTGCGCAGCACGCTGAAGATCTCCGAGACCTCCAGAATCTCGTCTTCGCGCGTGCGATAGCTGTCGGGTTCCGTGATCGGCGCATCATTAACCGGCAAAATGGTGAGATTGACCCGACCAAAATCGATACCGGCAATGCCATCAGAAACCCGATAATAGAACTCGTCAGGCCCATAGTAGTTCAACGCCGGCGTGTATTGGAAGCTACCATCCGCGCGTATTGAAACTTGGCCATGGCAGGGCGCACAGCCATTTCCGGCCAGTTCAGCCAGCAGAATATCTGCGTCAATATCGATATCATTTATAAGCAAACCCTGCGACTGGCTCACAATCAGAGTCGAATCCTCATTCACGACGAAGGCATCATCTACCGCGCTAGGAGGCGTGTTTACACGAATTTGCACGCTCGCGGCATTTCCGCGCCGACCGGTGCCGTCCAGGAGTCGATAGGTGAACTCATCTAATCCCGAATAATTTACGGTTGGCACATAGGTAAATGTGCCATCTTGCGCGAAATTAAGCGCTCCGTGTATGGTTGTCGTAATCAGTTCCGGCACAATCGGGACTAGATCGGCTGCACTCGCGTACGGAAACGCAGGGCCACCCGGAAACAGACGCGCATCTGGGTCGAAATCGTTATGCAGCACACCAGAGGCCGGCGAGCCAACTGCGAGCGTTGCATTCTGTTGAACAAGATAACGATCCGCAGCAGCAATCGGATCGTCGGGAACCGGAAGTACAGTGTAGGTGATTAGTCCCGACGCAGTCGCCAGCCCGTCGGTGATTCTATAAGGAAAGGTAACTGTGCCATAAAAATGATTGGTCGCAGTGGCAGTCGTCACTATGGGATTCGTTAAATGATCCATGCTAATGGAGGCGCCGTACGCATAACCATCGCCGATAACACCAAAAAAACCGAGCTCGGTCAACTGAATGGGATCTCCGTCCGGGTCCGAGTCGTTGAAAAGCACACTCGGCGAGACTTGAACAGAACTATCCTCATTCAGAACGAAAGAATCCGGCAGCGCCACAGGTGCGCCATTGACACGTAAGCGAACAATCGCAGTGTCACTAATGCCTGTGGACGGCTGAATGAGCCTATAGACGAAGGTTTCAGTGCCGGCAAAATCCTGTTGAGGAGTATAAGTAAAAGTCCCTGTGAGCGAGTCAAGCTCGACAGCTCCAAATCGCGGAAACTCCACCAAATCAAAGCGTACTGGGAAATCATTATCATAGCGGTCATTGTCGACGATATGACCATTGCCGTAGCCATTCGCCTGATGAACCGTGTTGCGAGCTACACTGATCTCGTCATCGTTAGCTTCAACACCATCGTTGACCTGAAGCACGTCCAACGTGACCACCGCTGCATTGCTAATGCTTTCGCCATCGAATACTTTGTAGATGAAAAAAGCTCGACCTGTGAAATCGCGATGGAATTTGACTCGAAACCCGCCATTTGGATCTAGTTCGAGAGTAGATTCATCAATGCCGCCCTCCGGGACTCCCGCGATATCAACGATGAGATCCTCAAGCGGGGTGTCATCATCGGTATCGTTGATCAACAACCCTTCAGCCGCACTCACGACGAGTTCCTGGTCCTCGTAGCCCGTGTAGCTATCCGCGACCGCACGCGGGATCGTGAATATGCCCACGGCCAGAGTGACATTTGCAATATTTGATAGTGAACGCGAGTCCGTCGCTTGGTACGCAAAGCTGTCTAAGCCAATATAGCCCTGTTGCGGAATGTATGTAAATGTCCCATTCGGTTGCAATGTCACAGCACCATGCGCTGGCGCGCGCGCGAATATTGCAGTGAGTTGATCATCCTCCGGTGAATCGTAGTCATTAGCCAAAAGACCATTTTCCCTCGTGGCAACAATGAGCGGCGTGCTAATATCGACGAGGTAGACATCGTTCGTCGCGGTCGGTGGCTGGGTCACCAAAACTGATACCGTTGCCGTGGTACTCGCGTTCATGGAATCAATCGCACGGTACTGAAAACTGTCGCGCCCGCGATAGTTAACGGCGGGAACGTAATTGAACGATCCGTCTGACAAGAATTGAATTTGCCCATGGGCTGGCTGAGTCACGGGCGCAGCGGTCAAAATCGCACTGTCAACGTCGCTATCATTATTAAGTACGCCGGGGGCTGGCACGGTGATCTGCACATTCTCATCTGTGAGATACTGATCATCCCTAGAATTTGGCGGATCATTCACCTCCAGAACGGTGATGGCTACATTAACAGGCTCAGAAATGACGCCATTTGAACTCAGGCGATAACTGAAGCTCGTGGCACCATTGCGCTCAGGCGTGTCCGGCTGAAATACAAAACTGCCGTCATTCGCGAGTTGGACGACTCCAAAATCTGGCGGCGTGACAAGTTCAACGACTAACCCTTGTGCCGACACCACTTGGTCGTTGGCAAGCAGTCCGGGTGCATCGACGAATAGCACTTCACCTTCGTTGAATACATAAAAATCTGGCTGCGGTGAAATGCGCTGGAGCCTGACACTGCGTGTCGCTTGCGCAGTGCGCCCTTCCGAGTTTGTGGCTACCGCGGTGAGCGCGTAAATGCCGTCGGCAATTGCCGACACATCCCACAGTATCTCGAAGGGTGCATCAGTATCCGTGCCAATCGTTTGCGAGCCATAACGAAACTCGACGCCAGTAATGCCGATGACGTCTACCGCCATAACACTGATTTGGGTGTTTGTTGTGAGTACGCTACCTTCGGGCGGCTCAATAAAGGTCACACTCGGAGTACTCGGCGCATACACAAAGGGCTCTGGCGTGCTGACAACCAGGGACTGGCCAACAGCGCCACGGAATTGCGCATAAATTGTTTTGCTGCCAGCGGCCGGTGAGAGCGTAAAACCAGTTTGAGCACTCATCGGCACGAAGGAGGTTGCGCCAAAATCGACAGATTCTGAAAGTCTATATTCGGTGGCATTCCGGCAAGACAACTTGAGCATCACGGCCCGAACAACAACATTGTATTGACCGTCCGCTGCGCGTATCTGGCAGCGCACCAAGGGGATCTGCGTCAGATACTGCCCGTAGTCCACCCCGGTACTAACGCCATTACCACGCCCCCCGGGATTGCCAACCGGATCGAAGGGTCCTGAAACGTCACCCCACCAGTTGCCAGTGGCAATGACGATGGTTGCAGGGGTTCGATTCTCGATGCCAAATGCCGCATTCGAAACGATCTCCGACCCAGTGATTCGCGGCAAAGCGTCGGATTCGACGCGAATTCCGATGCCGTTGTCACGCAGCAGCAAACCGTTCAATTGTGCGGCGCTGCCGAGACTCGCGCGAACACCAACTAAGCTATTTCGCACAGACACTAAATCGAACTCATAAGGCAACCGCGAGAAGCTCAAACCCGCCGCGCCTGAACTTCCCGCATAGCGGATATCGGCGCCATCCAATTGCACATCATCGACTAGGGCGCCCGCTTCGATAGCCACCCCGCGCCAATCGCCAGGTTCGGCTAGCGGACCACTGGGAAGCGTTGACCCGCCCACACCGGTATCGTTCAAGCTGGTAAAAACAACGCTACCTTCCCCGATAATGCGATCGCGAACGACCAGACCCGCGTCTCCACCGAATTTGACTACGACGCCATCAGATAGAGTCAGTTCGGCCCCGCTCGCGGTTGTCACTGCGATGGCGAGCATCAATCCTGCGACTGAAAGCCGTCGCGCATTCCGTCGCCAAAGATCTTGGGCACAGGACAGGAACCGCGGCTCACTTACCACGATTGCTGAGTCGGCGACTGAGACGTCACGGGCAGATGAGGTCATGGCAGTCACTCGGTGACAGTCACTGTTGCACTGGTAACTGGAATGACGTTCGGTGAACTCGCAGTGACCGTGGTAAAGCCCGAGGCAATGCCAAGCAGGTTCCCACTACCGCTGTTCGCACCGGATGGAATCACAAAAGACGTCGTCACTGAGGCCACGCTCGGGACCGCGCTTGTCAGATTAATTGTCACGTCGCCCGCGACCTGTTGCTCTGGGAAAGAAAAACTACCTGGCACGTTGATTCTAACATTGAACCCCGCTGTAACGCCCGGAAACAAATAACCGGGCACGCCACTCAAGGCCAGCTTTGGATGAATTACACGGACGTCAAGTTCGCTATTGACGCCGATCAGATGACCCGGCGCCGATAAACGAATGCGAGTTGAACCCACTGCAACGCCGGTGATCGGCACATCTACTGATCGAGCGTCCGCTGGCAAGATTATCGTTGCCGGAACGTCGCAGATTGATGGCGACGTACATGCAAGAGAAATAACTAGATCGCTCGCTGTCGCCTCCGAGCGCCGGATCGAGACCGAAGTTGAGCGCATACCCGTGCCGACGATCTGTAATTGTGAGGTGCTAAACTCTATCGAAGGCGCTGAAATAGACTGCGGGCCTGAGTTCCAAGCACCCATCCCTGGGACTTCAGCTCGTATTCGGTAGCTACCAACGGCGCTAGGCGACCCGATAAATATTCCCTCAGGCACCTGACCTGCGGTCGTGGAACAACCTTGGCCCGCTGGAATTTCTAGCGTTGTCCGTTGAGTTGGGCCGGCTGCCGCCGCATATAGCCCGCTGACGACGTCGGACGGCACCACATCCAGCAAAGCCAGAGAAACCGTTGTAGCAACTTCCCCGACCAGACTAAAGGCCGAAGGCACTGACCAGCACACGCTAAATTCGTCGCGCAGATCGCCGACGTATCGAATATTGCCGAGACCGGCGATATAGATTAGCGGATTAACTACAGAGGTGGGCCAACTGACCGAAAGATCCGGATGAGTTGGTACACTTGCCGTGACATTTACCAGGGTACTGGTTAAACTGATTCCTGAAATGGGAACATCTACGTACTGATCACCGGATGCAAAGCTTACCGAGGAAGGAACCATGACTTTACTCGGATCCGAACTTACGAGATTCACTGTGAGCGGATCCTCGATGCTAAATCCTACGCGTTGCAATTTCTGACTCCTCGATTGAAGCCCTAGACCGACTACTTGTTGGGCATAGTAAATGCGCAACTGCGGCATCTCTTGAGTCACATTCACAAGCGAAGACTGCCACGCCCCCATCCCAGCCACCACGACGGAGAGGCGATAGCTTCCAGCAAAATAGGGCGAACCGATGTAAAAGAAGCGCTCATTATTCCCTTTGATTAAGAAAATTCTGGTTCCCGCCATCAAGATAAGCGGCGAAAGAGGTGTTGGACCATCCGGCTCTTCAAAAAAACCGGCCACCGTACCCGATGGTGTTTGATCGACCAAACTTATTGAAACGGGACGGTCGACCGATGAGCCCTGCTCGTAGCTGCTTCCGGGTACCGTCCAACTCAACATGAACATGTTGCGGGGATCACCGACGCTTTGTTGGGTCGAAAAACTTGTTCCCGGCCTGCTCCCTAAGTATATTTGAGGCATCACGACCCCAACTGATAGCGAGTTCGCTGGTGCCTGGTATCCAGCCGCACTCGCACTTATAATGGTCGGAGTCGACGAAATGGCGAGTCCGATAATTTGAAAATTGACCTCGGTCTGTCCCGCTGGAATTTCAACGGTGTCGGGCAGGGAAACTCTGCTCGTATCGCTTGAACCTAGTCCTATGACCAGCGGTAGTGCACCATGAAAAGGGATTCCTGACTGTCGTCGAATAATCCGGATCCTATCGAGTGAAAGACCGAGGCCGACCGCGTCGCTGGTAGCGGAGAAGACTAGATCGCGAGTACCCTCAAGCACGCTCTGAAGACCTGACACGTGCGACAACTGCCCCGAAATTTGCGCCGAGATCCGATAGTTCCCGGCGCGTGCTGGCGTGCCCACGAACGCCGAAATTGGGTTGCCACTACTGGTTGCGGGATAATCGCGCCCGGTTGGGATTATGAGTTCAGTCAATGCAGCGCCACCAATTTGGTTTGCATATAGCCCATCCACAACATCTGCGGGAGCGGGGCCTAGCACCGTTAGATTCACACGGATCGGCTGAATAGCTACTCCAGAGACCTGTAGCCCCCGGATTCTTATTTGAAAACCGTCTCGTGCGGAACCGACGAGGCGTGATTCATCGAGGGAAATAAATTCAATTATCGGCCTCACAATATTGGCGCTTAGCGGACTACCGGTTGAATATCCGGCAGCGCTGGCTGTGACTTGAATTTGGCTGCCAGTATCAAACGCGGAGAAGGCAACCGTAACTCGACCCAAGCCACCGGGAATTGTGACTGTTGAGGGCACGCCTAGCCGAGCAGGATCGGAACTTGTCAGCGTAACAACCAGTGAATCTTGGTCATAATCCTCGACGCCCCCTGCCAGATATCGAATCAATTGAATTTCTGATCGCAATCCCTTGCCGAGGATTAGGGAGGCCTGATCGAAGCGAAGCTCCGGCGCCGATAAAACACGCAGTGCAAGGCTTCCACTAATGACGCCAGGGGATGCGGCACTCACTGTCAAACCCGCATTCACTATCACACCCGCGATGACCACCGGACCACTTGCCGTCGAACCCTCGGTGATCACGACTTCGGACGGAGTGATTGAAGCAAACCCCTGTGCGCTAGCGGTCAGTGCAACACTGATGCCGCCGGCTGGCGCAGTACGACTTGATCGGATCGTGAACTGGTCACTGGTTCCGATCGGAATGGCTGCAGGCCCACTCGGGTCGAAAGAAAGCGATACGGTCTCTACATTGACTGTCGTTATCGCAGTGTCATAATTTGGCGCGGTTGCAGTCAGTTGGGTTGATCCCAGCGCGCTGCCAGTGAGCGTGAAATTTACGACGGTAGCGTTTTGAGAAGCGCGGATTGAGGCCGGGATGGTAATTATCCCGCCTGGATTCGTGGTGAGCAAAATATCCAGCCCACCTTGCGGCGCCGGATGTGAGAGTTGGACTGAGATCTGACGCACGGCCCCGGGCGCGACAATACCAATGGGTCCGAAGCTCAGAAATGCGCTCTTGGCACTGATAGTCGCGATGCCGTCGGAATATCCACCCGTAGCGCTCGCGGTAATTGTTGACGTTCCAACATCCAAAGTATTGGCTTGGAAGTTCGTGACCGAATTACCTCCAGATACTTGTACTTGCGTCGGAACTACAATTGATGCGGAGTTGCTGGAGACCAGTTGAATATTGACCCCCGCGGGGGGTGCCGGTTCACTGAGTTGCACGACGACTGTGACCTGCTGTCCGACGGCGACAATCGTGTTTGCCGGGGATAGCGTGATGGAAACGCGTGGGCGCACCGTGACTTCCGCGCTCACGGCGCCCAGCTCTGGGCGACTAACGCTGATATTTGAATTGCCTACGCTTAGTGCATTCAGGTTGAAACGTGCTTCAAGCATCCCCGCGAGCACAGTAATTGTGCTCGGAACAGACGCCACGCCCGGCACGCTGCTGACGACGTCGACGCTCATCCCGCCCGGCGGCGCGGGCTTGGCTAGGCGCAGGGTGAACTCACGGGACTGCCCGATGCGCAGATCCATGCTGGTCGGCGTCAGTGTCAATGGCGGCAGACCAATGGTCACGATGCCTTGCTGGACGACATAGGGAATGCCGACCAGGCCCCAGCGCACCGATCCTGTGATTGTTCCAGGCGGGATTAAAATCCCATTCAGACCATTACCAACGGCGCTCAGACCGATTCCGGTAGGCGAGGACTCTAGGTCTAGGCTGATCGCAGCGCCCAGGTTGTTTTCGAAGGAAACCCGATTAAGAGCGGGCGAGGCCTGCGTGATTGACAAACCTTTGCCGTGGCGAATGACGGCGTTTTCCAGAACCGTGGCGGCGTCGCTTGTGCCGTTCTGCAGCTCCAAAGGCCCCCAATCCCCTGGGGCGCCACTTGCCGCGGCCGATGCGAAAACAATTGGCAATGAAGCCGTGCCGATCGCTCGGATCGCGCCTCGTGTGAGGATTAACTTTTTGCCCGTGGCAAAGCGGACTTGAACGCCGGCGTCAACGCTAAGAACAGCGCCATTATTGACGGATATGGTATCCACCACAGTAATGGGCGAATCGGCGATGGACCAGGTGGTGTTGACTGTCAGCGGACCGGAGACTTCAAGCGCGGAAAGCTGCGCGGTTGAAATAACTGCCAGTAGGGAAAAAATCCACAGGCTAAATGACTTCACGCTCGGGGGTCGTGTCATGTTTACCGCTTCGCTTATATGGCCAGCGTCTAAAAAAAGCGGTCGCCGATGCGCGATGCTCAACTCGGCCTATGAGGTCAAGTGTCGTGTCTCGCCGCAACTACCCCGTTTTCCTCATCACTCCATTGCACGCTTAAGCTCGAACAATGCTTTGCACGCGCCAACGTATGAGGGGTTCATGGCGTCGCCCCCGACGGCCTGAACCTGATTTCGTTTTACGTTCAGCCGTGCGCATTGTCAATTTTGAAAGAAAGTTTCCGACGGCCGGTGTATTCGGTGCAGATTTAGGCTAAGTCGAGGACTTGCGGCGCCTTTGGTCCACGCTCACCGACAAGCGCTTTTGAACGCGCCAACTTGCTTGCGGAACAGTCACAACGCCCCGCTACAATCGGCGCATGCATCCTAGTTCGCATTTTCTTGAAAGCTTGGCGGTCGTGCTGTGCGTGGCGGCGGTCACGACGGTTTTGTGCCAGCGCGTGCGCTTGCCCGTGGTGCTTGGCTATTTGTTGGCCGGCGTGCTGATCGGGCCGCACACGCCAACGATTCTGGTGGCAGATCCGGAGATCATCACCACGCTATCGGAACTCGGCGTGATCTTGCTGATGTTCACCATCGGCATGGAGCTGTCTTTGAGCAAGCTCGCCGAGGTTGGGGCGCGGGGATTTGCTGTTGCCGTGGTTGAGATGGGGTTGATGCTGTTTTTAGGCTATTTGGCCGGGCGGCTGGCCGGATTTACGCCGATCGAGTGCGCCTTTCTGGCGGCGATGCTGTCGATATCGAGCACCACGATTATTGCGCGCACTTTTGAGGATCACCGCGTAAACGCCAAGGTGCGTGAGCAGGTATTTGGCACGCTGGTGATCGAAGATATTTTTGCGATTCTGCTGATAGCTCTACTAACCACATTGGCAACCACGCGCAGTTTTGATATCGCAGGACTGGGCTGGGCCGCCGGCCGCCTGAGCATCTTCTTGGTGGTACTGATGTTGGTCGGGCTACTGACCGTGCCACGCCTGATTCGCTTCGTGGTCAAACTCAACCGCCCCGAGACCACGCTGGTCGCATCGGTCGGCATCTGTTTTGCGGCGGCATTGGCAGCGCAGCGTTATGAATATTCGGTCGCGCTGGGCGCTTTTCTGGCGGGCTGTCTGGTGGCGGAATCGGGTGAGGGCCAGCGCATCGCCGCACAGGTCCGGCCACTGCGCGATGTGTTCACCGCGGTGTTTTTCGTCTCGGTTGGATTATCGATTGATCCCTCGCAGTTGTTGGCGGCGTCCGGCTATATCGCGGCCTTTGTGGTGCTGGTGGTGCTTGGCAAATTCATCGGTGTGGCGGTGGGATTCTTCGCTACCGGAAGCTCGGTGCGCACCGCCTCACAGGCCGGATTGGCGATGGGCCAGATTGGCGAGTTTTCTTTCATCATCGCCGCGCTCGGGGTTTCACTTGGCGCCATCGACAGCAAGCTCTACCCAATCGCCGTTGGCGTCTCCTGCATCACGGTATTAATCACGCCATTGGCGGTCACGCATTCTGGCCGCATCGGCGAATGGATTGAGGGCCGCCTGCCACGCGCCGTGCAAACCTATGCTTCGCTTTATGGTAGCTGGGTGGAACAGCTCAGCGAGGCGCGCCATCGCGGCTCGCTGGGCACGCGCGTTGGCCGGCTAGCACGTTTGATCGTGCTCGACGCCGCACTGCTGGTTGCTGTGCTGATCGCGGCGAGCGTGGGTAGCGATGAAGTTGGCGCCTTTTTGCAGCGGCGCTTGCCGTTCGCGGCTGACGTGGTGCGCTGGATTGTGGTGGTCGGATTCGTCGCGCTCGGCGTACCTTTGGCATTGGGCCTGTTCCGGCTGATCAGCGCCCTGGGACGCGCACTGGCGCTAGCCGCCTTGCCAGCCGCTAAAGAAGGCCACGTGGATTTCGCTAACGCGCCGCGGCGCGCCTTCGTCGTGTCCTTGCAGTTGGGCCTGATGTTGTTGGTGGCGCTGCCGTGCTTTGCGCTGGTGCAACCTTTCGCACCGGGGCTGCGCGGCACCCTACCCTTGCTAGCGCTATTACTTACGGCCGGCGTTGCCTTCTGGCGCAGCGCTTCCCAGTTGCAGGGCCATGTTCGAGCCGGCGCGCAGGCGCTGGTGGCCGCGGTCGCATTGCCAGGCGCCACGCACGATGAGCGCGCGGAAGCCCTCGATCAGATGGAGCAACTCCTGCCGGGATTGGGCGACTTGGCCCCCTTCGAACTGGAAGCGGATAGCCGCTGGATCGGGTGCAGCCTTGCAGACGTCAACCTGCGCGCGATCACCGGGGCCACCGTGCTCGCCATTCGGCGCGGTGACGAACCGGTGCTGACGCCAGATGGCAAAGAGCTCCTGGCAGAAGGCGACATTTTGATTCTCGCCGGCACGCATGCCGCCATGGATGCCGCACGCCTGCATTTGAGCCAAGGCGGCGACAATGGCGAGGTCGGGCCGGAATCAGAATCCGCGCCGCTGGTATCAGCGCTCCATCCGCGGAATCCCTGAGAGCACAGCAGGACGCTAAAATGCAGAAGGAAAAGCAGAAAGGAGGCGAAGAAAGGCCATTGCCAAATGGCACTGCCGTGAAGCCGTCAATTCTTGCTGCTGTTTTAGTTCGCGCTCTCTCAACTTAGCCTTGGCGGCCCTACGCGCCTGCTTTCTAATGCAAAAGCGTATCCGGGCCGGCAACGCGAGCCGCTGAACGCCCGCCAGCTTGGGGCTGGCGGGCCGGGTAGCGAACACCGCAGAACTTAAGCATCGGACCGCGCAGTAGGTTTCTTTAAGGTTCGCATTGGAACTATCCACTGGGTCGTTCACAGCAGCTATGGTCAGATGTTCACGAGCGCCTCAAGCGCTCAACTGGGCGAGGGCTAATCCGTGATCCGTATCGTACTCGCGGAAGATCAGGCGTTGGTCCGCGGCGCTATTGCCGCGCTGCTCAAACTTGAAGGTGATATCGACGTCGTGGGCGAGGCTGGAGACGGGCGCCAAGCACTGGGGCTGGTTGTCGACCACGCACCCGACGTGCTGGTGGCAGATATCGAGATGCCGCATCTGACCGGGCTCGATCTGGCGCAACAAATGCGCGACAAGGCGTTGCCAACGCGCGTGGTAATCCTGACTACCTTCGCGCGGCCGGGCTATCTGCGCCGTGCTCTCGATGCAGGCGTACGTGGCTATTTGCTGAAGGATTCGCCGGCCGCAAAATTGGCCGATGCGATTCGATCCGTGCATCGCGGTGGCCGCGCAATCGATCCCGAATTGGCTCTGGAAGCCTGGAGCGAGAACGATCCCTTGACCGATCGTGAGCGCACAGTGCTGCGCCTCGCGGGCCAGGGTCTCAATGCCAACGAGATCGCCGTCGAACTTAAATTATCCCACGGTACGGTGCGCAACTATCTATCTGAAGCTATCGGCAAACTTGGTGTCAGTAACCGCATCGAGGCTTACCGGTTGGCACGGCAGAAAGGCTGGTTGTAGGTTTCTCGGGGCTCGGCGCTCAGTGCCGGGGCTCGGGGCTCGTGCCGGGGAAAATGCGCTTTGAAGCTACGAACGCAAGATTTTTTTGGGTCATATTGACAGCGCAGTGAGGTTTTTGACGCCGCGGCGGTGTCGCACCCGTGCAGTAAGGCCAGTGGCCCTATCCGCACCCACAACAGCCGGGCACTGCGTGCTTAACGCCCCAGTCCCAAGCCCGAAGTCCCGCTCTTGCTCGGGGACTTCTGGCTCGCGCGAACCGCGCAATGCGGTTCGCGTCGTAGGGCCACTCACACCTTACTGCGGCTGCTCTTCTGCGGCTTTTTCGTCAGCTTTCTGCTTCTCGGCCGCTTCCTCAGATTGGCGTTCGCGCGCTTGGCGATCTTGCTCAAGTTGTGCTTCGATCTGCTGCGCCTGCGCGCGTTGCTCGCGTTGCGTTTGTTCTTGTTGCGCTTGCTGCTCGCGTTGCGATTCGGCTGCCTGCTCGGCCGCTTGCGCGCGTTGCTGCTCGACCGCATCGGCCTTCTCGGCCTGCTGACGTTGCGCCTCCGCCTGTTGCTGCTCTTGTTGCTGGCGCTGGCGTTCCGCGTTCTGCGCTTGTTCGGCCTGCTGACGCTCAACCTCAGCTTGTTTCGCCGCAATCGCCGCTTGTGCCTGAGCGGCCTCGACCTGTTGGCGCCCCGCTTGAGCCTGCTGCTCGCGCTCGGCCGCCTGCGCGTTTGCCTGGGTGGCTAGGCGCTCGCGCTCGGCTTCCTGCTGCGAAGATTCGTTGGCACGTCGCGCCATTTCCTCTTCTTTGCCGCGCTGAGCGCGCTGTTGCTCCTGCACGGCAGCTTGCTCATTGCGTTGGCGGTCAGCACCTTCCTGACGACCGCGCTGGTCCTGCGCGCGCTGATTGTCTGCGTCGACTCGGCGTTGATCCTCGACCTGTTGACGCGCTTGCGCGTCCTGCGCTGCCTGTTCTGCCGCGCGCTGACGCGGATTGTCAGCACCTTGCTGCACGTTTTGCCCACGCGCATCGTATTCGGCCTGACGCTCGCGTGCCAATTCCTGCACCGTTTGCGGCTTCTGATCTCGACCACGATCCTGCGGCTGTCCGGCATTTCCCGGCATGTCCTGGCCGCGGCCACGACCACGATCCGCATCTGGATCCACTGATCGATCCAATGGCGCCATCGTTGCTGAGCCTACCGCCACCGGCGCTTGCGCACGCACATCCACTGCACCGCGCTGTTCGCCGAGGACTTGAACGCCGGCATCCACTGCGGCTTCACGGGCACCGGTCGCCGAGGCGAGGCCCGGTGTGCGCTGCAAATCCTGCTGACGTGCGGCGAAGGGTCGCAGATCATTGACCGGTGCGCGGCGTGAATACACTTGGCGATCGAATACATCACTATCTGGTCGCGCGTTGGCAGCCTGCGCGCCGCCGAACACCGCCCGCGCGGTGGGAGCAATTTCAGCCATGCGCATCACTTGCGCATTCGCGCTCATTTCCGGGGCAACGCGAATGGTCGATTCACGCACCGGACGCGAGTTCTGAAATACATCGGCCGGAACCGCCGTCACTGCACCCAAGACGTCGCGATTGGCGTAGCGCGACTGACGCGCGCCGCGACCACCGGAATAGTCGTTCTGAAATACCGAGGCGAGTCCGGCGACATCGATCACCGTATTGTTGCGATTGACGCGATCAAAATACTGGCGCGAGACCGCGTAACTCGGCACATAAGCCTCGCGCGGACCGAGCGGGAACCAGCCAATGGGACCTCCGCCACCACCGCGGCCACGATTGCCAACGTTGACGTTGATGCCGAAATTGCTGCCGCCGATGAAGGCCACGAGCGCTGGCGCGTACACCGAGCGCTCACGACGCGGACCGGGCAACCAGCCCCAGCGATTGTTGACGCTCACCCAACGCCCGTAATGCGATGGGGCATAGCCCCACGGTGCATTGTCAACCCAGGTCCAGCCGTATGGCTCTTGCCAAGCCCAGTGGCCATCACGGTAGGGCGCCCAATCTTGACTTACGCGGGTCGGGAACCAAGTCGCGCCGTAACCGCGCACCTCGCTCCAACTGCCGTGCTCATCGAGATCCGCATAACCGACCAGATCGTCAGAGACATAACGCAAAGACGGGGAGCGCTGCATGCGTTGGTCGCGATCCAGCGCGAAGCGGTCAAATCCGTCGAGTCGCGGCAAACTGTAGATCTGATAGTCGCGCAGGGTCGGTTCATAGAAACGCACCGCGTCGCCGCGTCGCACTGGAAAACTGGCGCGCTGGCCATAAGCTTGGCCCGCGCCATCCCACACCGATACCGTGGTGTAGCTTTCGTCTGGATCGACGTCAACGCGATAGCTGCCAGCCTGCGTAATCACGAAGGCCAGCGTCGGCGTCGCAATTTCGTAGGTCTGGCCTGGATACACGCGCAAGACCGTGATCGACAAGGTGCCCTGATTCAGTTCGAACTGAGCGATGTCGTCATCAAGATTTAGGATTTGCAGGCTGGTGTCCTGATCCATACGCACTGTCGCGTTGCCGAGTTGCACCTCGGCGCGCCCATTGGCGTCCGCCCACAGTTGATCACCTGGCACCAATGGCCGGTTGACGTTGCCGCGATACCAGTCGCGCTCGCCTGCAGGGGAGTAACTGACATCGCCACGCACAAAGCTCAAGCGCGCGACGCGCCCTGATGGGTCTGCGTAAGCACCTGCCGACAGCGCAAAGCCTACGATTACGGCGAATACCTGGATTGGAAACTTCATCTTTCTCTCCTTCGTGCAGCCATGCACACAGCGCAACTGGACCTTAAGCATCCCAGCCTAGACGGCCATACGTGAACGCAGGGCCTTCACATTCAAACAAGATCGAAGGTTCAGCGCAAAGACGCAAACGGACGCCAAGAAATGGAAGCTTTTCCACCGCGCTACTTCGCGTCCTTTCTGCTTCTCCTCCGCCGTCCCCCGCGTCCCGCGCTTGACCTCGCTTCCCTCTCTTTTTTCCTGTTTGCGTCTAGACGTCTTTGCATGGACCACTTGGTCTTGCTTTCGCCCGAATTCGTCGCGGACGTGCGGCACGCCGCCCGCTGCGCGGTCACCGATGACCTAAGACCGCTAGAGCCGAATATAGTTGGCACTCTGGTCCTTTCCACGCCCTAAATGCCCTTCTTCGCCACCGATGATGTTCGTCTGCACTACCGCTCGATCGGTCATGGTGAGAGCCTGGTCCTGATTCATGGGCTGGGGTCGAGTGGCGAGGATTGGGCGTTTCAAGAGGCGCCGCTCGCTGCGGATTTTCGCCTGATCATCCCGGACTTGCGTGGCTCGGGCCGCAGTGATCCGGGCTCGGTGCCTTGGACTATCGCCCTATTCGCCAAGGATCTGTGGGCACTCATCGATGCGTTAGGCGAGACCCGTGTGCGCCTGCTGGGGTATTCGCTGGGCGGCGCCGTCGCGTTAGAAATGGCACTGATGCGGCCGCAGTCGGTGGTGCGCCTGATGACCATCAATAGCCTGCCAAGTTACCGCGTCGACACTTGGCGCAAATGGATGGAAGTGCACGGACAGCTCGCGCTGGTGCGCTTGCTCGGATTGCGGCGCACGGCAAGTTTGGTTTCACGGCGCTTATTTCCGCTCGACCATCAACAGGCCATGCGCGAGCGCGTGGTTCACGTTGTCAGCGGACTGTCAAAATCCGCCTATTTGAAAACGGCGAATGCGCTGACCGGCTGGTGCGCTTTGGATCGGCGCGCTGGGCTGTCCGTGCCGTTCTTGATGCTCGCGGCTGAATTGGACTACACGCCACTCGCGGAGAAACGTGATTTCTCGCGTACCTTTGGTGCTGAGTTTGCGGTTGTGCGCGGCTCGCGCCATGGCACACCCTTCGATTCAATCGTCGCCTGCAATGCGTGTGCGCTGGCCTTTTTCCATGGGCGCGAGTTACCAGCAGAGACCCTGCTGACGGTCGATACGGCAGAATCAGCGCCGTCCGCCCCGCCAGCGGGCTTCGGTCAGGATCTGATCGACCAGAGCGCCACGCAGTCAGGAGCAGATGCATGACTTCCAGCCGTCGAATCGCGCATGTCGCCGTGCTTGTTCACGACTACGACCAAGCCATCGACTACTACACGCAAGTGTTGGGCTTCACGCTGATCGAGGATAGTGATCGCGGCGAAGGCCGACGCTGGGTACTGGTCGCGCCCACCGCCGACAACGCCATGCAACTACTGCTGGCGCGCGCCAGCACGCCCGCGCAGCTAGAGCGCGTGGGCGATCAGACTGGGGGCCGGGTGTTCTTGTTCTTGCACACCGATGACTTCGACCGCGACCACCGGCGATTTCTGGCGGGTGGCGTGCGCTTTTTGGAAGCCCCGCGCGTTGAGAGCTATGGCACGGTCGCGGTTTTTGAGGATCTTTACGGCAATCGCTGGGATCTGCTGCAGCTTAGTGGGGCGAGCTGAACCGCGAAGGGAGCGATTTGCCTAAGAACTCCCCACACGGCAGTCTGGCTCAACGGACTATTTCAGCGCCGAATCGTCAGTTTTTGGCGCCCGGTCACTCGGCGCTTTCTGCTTTTGCTTCTCGTCTTTCTTCTGTTTCTTGGCGATTTCTCGCTGACGCTTTTCGAAAGCGTAATTCGGCTTTGCCATCGGGAGGAATCCTCATGAGATGTGGAAGTACCCACTAAGTCTGCGACCGTCAGCGCGGCGGAGCAAGCCCGATTCCTGTCAACGTTTACGCGAACCTCATTTGAACGCCGGTTTTTCGAGGGCTCGATCGCTTTCGCGCGGCGAACAGACCTTGCGATGGCCATCACATATCCGCGGCCTATGCTGCAAGCAATGAGACCAGACCTTCAAACATCGCAACAACTCGCCAATGGCGGCCCGATCTTTATCGTTGGCAATGGCCGCTCTGGTCACGGCGATACTGACAAGTTCATAGAGGTCACGACCGCGGTGCTGGAAACTTCCGGCCGTCCGTTCGAATTTATGATGGTGGAGCCAAAACAGCTAGGCGCCACGGCGCGCACGGCGGTGAAGCGCGCGCGGGCGGAGGGTGCCACGGTGGTGGCCGCAGGCGGCGATGGCACGATTAACACGGTCGCCAACGAGGTGCTGGGCAGCGGGGTCAATTTTGGTGTCTTGCCGCAGGGTACCTTCAATTATTTCGGCCGCGAGCACGGCATTCCGGAGACCAGCGAGGCTGCGGCGGCAGTGTTGCTAGACGGGGTGTTGAAATCCGTGCAGGTCGGGCGCGTTAATGGTCGTGTGTTCCTGGTCAACGCCAGTTTGGGCTTGTATCCGCAATTACTTGAAGATCGTGAGACATACAAAGAGCGCTTTGGTCGTTCGCGCATGGTGGCCATGATTTCGGCCTTGTACACGCTGTTGCGCCGGCATCGGCAACTGACGCTCAACTTTGAGTCGGACAACGTAGGCACCAGTACCCGAACACTGGCGTTATTCGTCGGTAACAATCGCCTTCAACTCGATCGAATTGGCATTGAGGAAGCGCAATCGGGCGCGCTGGCAAGCGGTGCACTGGTCGCCACCGTGCTGCGTCCAATCTCTACAGTCGGCATGCTCGGCGTGATCCTGCGTGGCGCTATCGGACAATTGGGGGCTGCCGAGAATGTGCAGAGCTTTGTGTTCACATCCCTGGAAGTTGTGCCGCGGCGCCGTCGGCGCATCAAGGTGGGGACCGACGGCGAAGTCGCTTGGATGCGCACGCCGCTGACCTTTGACGTGCCCAGTGAACGCCTATCGCTACTGGTGCCCGCCACGGATCAAGGCAGTGCCAAATGAGCTTGCTATTGCAGATTTCCGACCCGCATTTTGGCACCGAGCAAGCGCCGGTGATGGTCGCGCTGCAGGCGTTGGTCAAGACGCAAAAACCGGATGCCTTGGTGGTCTCGGGCGATATCACCCAACGCGCGCGCCGATCACAGTTCGCTGATGCACGACGTTTTTTCGATAGCTTAAAGATCCCACGCATGCTGAGTTTGCCGGGCAATCATGATTTGCCGTTGTTCAATCTCGCGGCGCGCGTATTGAATCCTTACGCGAACTATCAGCGCGAATTCGGTCCCGATTTGGAACCCATCTTGGACTGGAAGCCGATGATGATCATTGGCGTCAATACCACGGTTGTGCACTGGCACAAAGATGGGCGAGTGCGGCCCGATCAGGTTCTGCGCGTCTGTGAGCGTTTGTGCAAATCGCCGTCACGACAACTACGTGTGGTCGTAGTGCATCAACCTGTACATGTGCCGCGATTGTCCGAGAAGCATAATTTGCTGGTGGGTCGCGATGCCGCCGTGCGCGCTTGGACCGATGCGGGGGCCGACCTGATCTTAGGCGGCCACATTCATCTTCCCTATGTGCGCCCCTTGGCGGAGCGCTATCCGGGGCTATCACGCCGAATCTGGGCGGTTCAGGCGGGTACAGCGCTTTCCGACCGCATTCGCGAAGACGCACCCAACTCGGTCAATCTCATTCGCTACGTGGCACGTGCGCAGCCCATGATTTGTACCGTTGAGCGCTGGGATTGCCTGCTGAGCGATCCCGAGTTTCGGCTAGTTGAGAGTCATCGCTTGGGGCTGGATCGCGGCAGCAATGAGGCGACGTGACAACGTAAAAGACGCCAACGAAGCGGCTGTTTGCGTTCGCCAAGTGCCCTCGCCGAAGGTGACCCACAAAGGCTTTTGCCATTGTGTTTGCAAGTGCAGCGGACTGGATTGCCAACCCGCTGCACCATCGGTACGTCGGCGCGCTTAAAACTCCATTCGCAGCGTGACCCCGTAGGTACGCGGCGCGCCAAGGAAGGCGTTCCAGGAACCAGATTGCAGCGGCGCGTCGAATCCGACTTGCGTGTATTCCTCGTCCGTGAGGTTCTGCGACCACAACTCCACCATCCAACTGCGATCTTCGGCGCCAATGCCTAGTCGAGCGTTGACCACGGTGTAAGGCGCCTGCCGCTTCTGGGGATCGAGGTCAGATCCGGTGTTGTATTCCGAGGAATGTTTGCCGCCGATGTGGAATCGTCCCAAAAAAGTACCGGCGAGTGGCCATTCGTAGGTCAACGCAGCACTGGAGGACCACAATGGTGCAAAGCTCACGCGGCTATCCGGTAACAGGAAGAGATCCGCATCGGGCAACGCATCGGGACCATATTTGGTGTCGGCATAGGTTACGCCGGCTTGCAGTTGCAGGCCGTCGATCGGGGTTTGCCAGAGCACTTCGGCATCGGCGCCGCGCGAGGTCACTTCGGGCACTGAGCGCACCACAAAGGTTGTGCCGAGGAAGCTGTTGAGCTGGAAGTCTTCATAAGACTGATAGAAAGCTGCGGCATTGAGCAGCAGACGACCATCCATCCAGGTGGTTTTCGCACCGAGTTCATAGCTGTCGACAAACTCTCCCGGAAACGAGGTGTCGGTCACCGGTAGGACGCCACTGGCGCCTGTGGTCAGACCATTGCTCGACTGCACGCGATCAAGATTAAAGCCGCCGGCCTTGTAGCCGCGCGCCGCAGACGCATAGGTCATGACGCGGTCATCCCAGCGGTAGGCGGCTTTAAGCGTGCCCGACCACTCGCTGTCGTCGCGCTCCTGCTGCGTTTCGCGGTTGGCATGCAGCGGATTCGACCACGGCAAACACATGAAGCCAATCACGGTCGGAACGGTTGCGCCGAGTGCCGCGACGGGCACCCCGCGTGCGGCCAGCGCTGTGCCAACCTGCGATGGATTGGCCAAAGCGGCTGCGCAGCCAAGCGATGCGTTGGGGCTGGTAAAACGCGAATTCACTTCTTTGTCTTCGCTGGTGTAGCGCAAGCCGGCGACCAGATCCAGTTGATCAGTCACATGGAAGGTGTTGTTGGTAAAGATCGCCGCGCTGCGTGCATTCTGGTCGAAGCGATCATCGGCGCCGTTGCCGATGAACGTGGTGTTGAACGGCCGGCCGGCCGCCTGCGACAAAAATGTGCCCGCGTTCGCAAAATTCACCGTGCCTGCCGGGAACGAGCCCGCGATGCGATTCAGCAAGGCGATCGATAGATACGGCTCGTACACATTGCCCATGATCGTTTGCGAGTGTCGCGTCAAATCCTCGTCGGAGAAGAACAGGCCGGCCATCCAATCGACCCGATCGCTTGATCCGGTCAGACGGAATTCCTGCGTGCGCGTGTCGAAGGCATCGGAGGCCTCTTCCGGGCCGAAGTTGCGATACCAGATGTCGGCTGTCGAGTAGTCCAAATCGGCGCCATTGATGGTTTGCCAAGTACGCGCAGTGGTAATCGAGGTGAGGGAGGCGTTGCCGAACCACGGCGTGGTCCAATTGGCCTCGGCTGAGACGCCTTGGTCCTTCACATCTTGGCGCGTGTCGCGATTGCTGTAGGCGATGCGCGCGTAGGGGTCGGCCACGGGCGCCACGCCAGAATCCGGTGCGAGCGCATCAACGATGCCGGCGACCGAGCCGCGCACGAGGGTGACGCCGGCACAGCAACGCTCGTCGCGTTCGCTGTGATCGGCGCTGATCAGCAGATCAAAGTCATCATTCGGTGCCAGCAGCCATTGGCCGCGCACCGAATACAAATCCTGGGTGACATCCTCGGTGGCGCGACGCGGGCCGGCGCCTGTGCGCACGTCCAGAAAGCCATCACGCTCGCGTTGGGTTGCAAAGAAGCGCAGCGCGGAGACTTCATTGATGGCGGTATTGAAGGATCCGGCGTAGCCCAGCGCGCCGTAGTTGCCGGCGGTGAGTTCAATATCCGCGGTGGTCTCAAAGCTTGGACGGCGCGTGACGATATTGATGATGCCGGCCGAGGTGTTCTTGCCGAACACCGTGCCCTGCGGGCCTTTCAGAACCTCGATACGTTCCAACTCGCCGAGATCACCAAAACCGACGCCATTGCGTGGACGATATACGCCATCGATGACCACGCCCACGGAGGATTCCAAGCCCGGATTGTCGCCAACGGTGCCAATGCCACGGATGCGCGCGGTGGTCTGCGCCTCGTTTGCAGTCGAGGTGACCGTCAAACCCGGCACCAGGAACTGCAAATCCTTGATGTCGCGCGCGCCGTTGTCGCGCAGTTGCTCGCGCGAGACGACGTTTATGGCGATCGGCACATCCTGCAATTGTTCTTCGCGCTTTTGCGCGGTGACGGTGATCTCGCCGAAGGTCTTCTCGTCAAGCGCATCGGCTCGGGCAGGCGCGGTCTGTGCAAACGCGACCGGGAATGTAGGAAGACTCAAAGCCATGACAATGGCGAGGTGAAGCGCCCGACGTGCAGATATGTTGGCGTGCATGTGATCCTCTGCGGGTGATTTTGGTGTGAAGGTGACAAAAGGTGCGAACCCTAGCAGCCTGTCGGACTTAAAGGAAATCGGCTGCAAATCCGCCTGGACAATCCATATTTCGCCGCTTTCTCGGGCAATAGCAGAGCTATTACCCTTCAAAATCGACGAAATCTGGCTTCGCCCAGTCAGATTTTCGCTTCGATTCTTCAAGTCCGACAGGCTGCTAGCAAAGTGCACCCAATAAAACGAACTTTGTGGCGATTTAGATTCGCTGACCCGCAACGGGATACCTCGGCGCATCGATGCAGCGATTTGCGTCCAGCGATTGCATCAGCGTCGGCCAATCCCTCTGCACGACGTCGCCGAGCACGCGCCCATGGCTGCCATTACGTCACGGGTTTGCCGCGGATACGCACGCGAATTAAAAGGTGACGGCTGGATTGAAGCGCCGGTATGAGGCTGGACGAGGCGCGCTGGCGCTTTCCGCGAGCCTGATTCGCACACGCACAACGCGGTCATCTGACAAACCTAATTCGCGCCAAGGCGAGGCGCGCATTGTCGTCATCTTTCAGGCGCAAGGCTGAGTCCGCTGCTTTCAGCCCAGCACAGCACTCAGGATTGTGCGCAAGGGACGCGCCATTGGCGCCAGCATTAGCGCCGTCAGTCCCGCCAGATTAGTCAGCACGCAGGCCCAAAACTTCCACTGGAATGACCATTTGGAATTCTTGTGCCGCAAGCTTTGTTGCGCGATCAGCGCACCGGGCCAGCCGCCTGACAGTGACAGCCAGTGCAATGTTGATTCGGCCACGCGTGGACGGCTCGACTTCGCCGCTTTCTTGTCGGCCGCATAGACATAGGGCGCGACCAGACTCAACAGCACGTAGATCAGAAATACCAACAGCGGCAACTTGCGATCCAGCACGCATGCGATCAAGGCAATCATGAAAACCGCAACGGCCAAGAGCGCACCGGTAAGTCCTAAGGACCATCGATTGGCAAAGAGAATTTCGATGTTCACGGCGCGCAAACGGCCTTTGCGATCGCGACTTTGCTCGAATGCCACACGATCGTTGAGGCTCGGACGTCGCTGTCCACCCGCGAAAGCGCTGATATGCGCAAAGACCTCTTCGCCACCGCCGTCTGGTCCAATAAATCCGAATTCCTCAGCGTCTTTCCAGGCGATGATTCGGCCTTGGCGTCGCACCGCCTTGTTCATCGACAAGACCAAACCGTCCAGCCCGCCCGATCGACTCGGTGCGACAAAATCATCAGCCGGCAAGTATTGGGCAAGCGCGTTTCACAGTCAGTCGACGTGAGCTGAATGCTGACTAGCGCTTCAGTCTCATTCAAGCGTTGTCACACAATCAAAAGTCGAGAAATGTGAATAAGGCTAAACTGATCGGTCCGCCCCAAAAAACGAAATCTAGGAGAAGTGCATGTCCGCCAATGAGCACGAAATGCTGATCAAACGCTTCTACACTGCCTTTGCCGCACTCGATGCCGACGCCATGCAGTCCTGCTATCACGCCACGGCGCACTTCGAGGATCCGGCGTTCACGCTCGATGGCCGGGAACAAATCGGTGGCATGTGGCGCATGTTATGCACGGCGGTCAAAGCCAAGGGCGCCGACGTGTGGAAACTCGACGCCACGCGGATTTCCGCCGATCAGGACTCCGGACAGGCGCATTGGGAGCCGGTGTATCGCTTCAGTGCCACGGGACGGATGGTGCACAACATCATCGATGCCAATTTCAAATTCAAAGAAGGCTTGATCGTATCTCACCATGATCGCTTCGACTTCTGGCGCTGGTCGCGTCAGGCTTTGGGGCTGCCGGGCCTGCTCTTGGGTTGGACGCCGATCCTGCGTGCGAAGGTGCGCGCAAAAGCGGCGTCAAATCTGGCGGCTTTTATGCGCAAACAAGCCTAAAGGCCGCTCAGCGACTAACGCGAGCCTGCGTTCCCTAGCCCGGCGCCACGCCAATGCATGCCAAGGCCCAAGCATAAGGCGAGGATCAAACCGAGATCGACTCTAAATAGGCGCACGATCGCGGCGTTGTGACTGAGGCCGTCGAGTGCAAAGAGAACGCAGAAAGCCACAAGGCTGACTAGCGCGGTGAGCATCGCTGGGGTGCGCCAAGCGTGCACCCAAACAGAAGCGATCAGCAGCAGCCCCATGCATCCAAACAGCACGGCGCGGTGGCGCATCAACAGCAGTAGCGTCGGCTCTTCGATGGAGATGTCATAAAGTGACTGCAAAGCCGCTGCCGAGAGCACACCGATCAGCGGCGCTGCCAGGATCGCGCCAGCGATTAGCAAAATAAGAATCGTCAATATCGCTGAGAACGGTTTGGCCATCGGTCAAGCTCGCGGCGGATACAAGGGTGGCAGGGGATCGGCGCCCGCGGCAGCCTGAGTGCGCACGCGCACGCCATGGCGGAAGGCACTGCGCAGACGCGGCAATAAAGCCATCCGCTCCTCGGTGGTGACCACAGGTGCCCACAGCGCGCGATCCAATTCATCCAAGACCAGTGCTTGCGCGCGATCGTCGATGCGGGCGCGCAACTGGCCAAGGGTTTGCACTTCCGGCAGCACCGCGCCGCGCAAGGCCGCAGCAATTCGGTCGAGATTTTCGCCGGCCAATGCCAGCTTCAAAGCCTGCGGCGAGACGGGTGCGTTGGCCGCATCGACCACCGCCGTCACAGGTTCACGCTCACGGCCACGCCGCAGCGCAAACACCAAGCTGGCGATCAAAGCGATCGCCAAGCCTGCACTCACCCACTGCCAGCGTCGTAGCTCCTGCAATAGTTGCGGATCGGCTTGCTGCGGCGCATCACCGCTAGTCGGCAGTACGCTCGGCGCGATTTGCGCAATCGGCGCCGTCGCGGCCGGGAGCGCGGCACCGGGCTCGACATTGACGATCACTGCGTCCAGATCTGCCGTAGACGGTTTGTCGTCCCGCGTATTCCAGTAGGCCACACGCATGGCCGGGATGCGCAACTCACCCGCTTGCGCCGGCACCACGGCGAAACGCCGCGTCAGCGTGGCAATGGGCTGGCCTGCGACCACGCTGTCGCTACTTTGCGGCTGTTCGGGAAAAACCTGCGCACCCGCAATGGCCGGCAGTTCCAGCGCCGGCAGTTGCGCCGCGGTGGCGCCATCGGCGCTTAAGGTCAGTTCCAGCATCAAGGGTTCGCCGGCACGCGCAGTGGTCGGCAATGCGCTCCGCGCGAGCGTCAAGCGGCTCGCGGGCAGCCACGGTGTCGGCGCGCCGCTCGGTCGCGGGCGAACATTCAGCACCGTGGGCTTTCCGACGGCTGTGATTTGCTGTGCGCGCGCGAAATAGGTGGTGCGATCATTGATTTGTGCTTGGCCACGAAAACGCGCCGCCGGCACCGTCAGCTCGCCGCTCTTTTCCGGCAACAACAATAAATCGCGCTCAAACACCTGATAGCGAAGTCCACCAATCTCGCGGCTGCCGCGGCGATCAGTGCCGATTTGCTGGAAGCTCGCATTTTCAGGCGGAGTGGTCTCGATCGATCCATCCAGCAGCGGCACCGCATAAAACAGGCGCACAGTCATGGTGACGGCTTGCTGCACGTAAGGATTAACCGTGCTGATCTCGGTCTCGATGAATACCGAATCCCCGCTGGCCGCCGAACCGGCTGTCGCCGGCACCACAGTCAGCAATAAGGCCGGCGTGCTTTCATTGCCCACCGCCAAGGCTGGCACCGTGATCACGCCGGCCTCTTTGGGCTCAAGCACCACGGAATACTGCACCGTCATCGAGCGCTGGCCGTTGACGAAGGAAATCTGCGTGCCGCTAGATTGGCCACGCAGAATGAAATTCTGCTCCAGCGCGCTGTAGTCGATCTGCGCGCTGGTCGAATCAGCCTCAATTTTCAAGGTGCTGGACTCACCGAGCGTGATCCGATCAGGTTCCAGCCACGCACGCACAGCGGCGCTGGCGTGTGCGCCACAGATCAGCATGATCATGGCCACGATCATGGGTGCAACGATGCGCCTCACGGTGACTCTCCTTGTTCTTGCCGGCGCTGATATTCGCGCGCGAACTTGCGCCGCAATAACCCGCCCGGATCATCCGGGACGCGCCGCATCCATTGCTGCAAAGCTTGCTCTTGCTCTGCCTGCGCGCGCTCCTCGGGGGTTTCCTCACGCACTGGCGCGGTGACAGCGGACTGCTCTGCAGCGGCTTCCGTTTGCGATTGATCCAAAGCCGCCTGCATTTCTTGGCGTGCCGCTTCTTCCGCTGCGCGTTGGGCTTCGGCATCGGCCGAAGTAGGCGCTTTGCCGTCCTCGCCCGGCGGATCCTCGCTTTCAGGCCGTTCGCCCTCGCCTTCCGGCGTCTCACTGTCAGACGACTTGTCCTCACCCTCCGGCTTTTGCGAATCCGATTCCTTTTCGCCCTCAGATCCGGCTTCAGAAGGCTTAGCCGCTTCATCCTCCGACGGCGCTTGGTCGCCCTCGCCCGGCTCATCGGATTGCTGCTCGCCTTGCGCGGGCTTACCCGGTGAATCTTTGGATTCGCTTGGCTCAGAACCATCGCCTTGCTGCTGATCCTGGCCCGGCTGCTGCTCCTGTTCCGAATCCGAAGATTGATCCTTCCCGGATTGTTGATCTTTCGACGAATCGCCCTTCTTCGAGTCGTCTGACGCAGCGTCTTTCTGCGACTTTTGTTGTTGCTGCTGCTTCAACAAGGTCTCCACAGCCAATTTATTGGCCAGCGCATCGGCCATGTCTGGCGACTTGGCCAAAGCTTGCTCATAGGCTTTGACCGCGTCGGCCAGTTTCCCAGCCTTCGCCAGCGCGTTGCCACGGTTGTAGTGTGCGTCAGCACTATCCTCGCGTGCCCAATCCTTGGCGGCCGCGGCGTAATCCTCACCGCGGTAGGCAGCACTCGCGCGCAAGGCCGGATCGGGCGCTAGTTCGCGTGCCTGCTCAATTTGACCGGCATCTAGCGCCTGACGAGCCCGCTGATCATCCCGCTGCCAAAGCCCATCCCAGAATTTCTCTAATCCAGACGGCGCGGCAGGGGTTTGGACCGCTGCAGTTTCGCTAGCCACTGGCGGATCGGCTGCCATTGCTGGCGTGGGCAGCAAACTCATTGACGCCAAACTGGCAGCGACTGCGATGCCGCCAAAAGCCGCGAGCCAACCGCGACGAAATCCCGCGAGCGCCAAGGGCAACAAGGCCAGCAATAACCAGTAGCCGTCGTCAACGCGCTGCGCGCCGCCATCGCTCGCACCGGATGCCAGACCCGCATTATCGTCTGCGCGTTCGCTGTCGGCTGAGCTTGCGTTGAGCACACCCAGCATGCGCAGATCGGCATCGTCCACGCTGATGGTGGCATAGCTCCCGTCGCCGACTTGGGCGAGGGCCTGCAGGCTGGCCGAATCCAGTCGCGCGAGTTGCACTTGCCCATCCGCACCAGTTAAAAAACCTTCCTTTCCGGCGATTGGTGCGCCGCCCGCGGTGCCTACACCCAAAGCACTGACGCGAAAACCCGCGCGTAAAGCTTTACGCGCGGCCTCCTGTGCGCGGTCATCGACGCCATCGGTCAGCAGCAAAATCTCGCCGCGACTAAACGCGGCTGCGCTGAGCATGCGTACTGCCAAATCAATCGCACGATCGGCGCGCTGTCCATCAACCGGCATCAAATCCGCACTCAAACTGTCGAGCAGTGCACGCACCGTTTTCCCATCACGCGTTATCGGCGCCACCGTGAAGGCATCACCCGAGTACACCAAAAGACCGACTTGCCCGTCGCGGCGCTGCTCCAGCAACTGCGCAATCTTCGAGCGCGCCTGCGCCAGTCGCGAGGGCGGCAGATCGGTCGCCTGCATCGCCGACGACAAATCCAGCGCGATCAATAGCGGCGACTCGACTTGCCATAGTGGCGCCGGCAGTGTGCGCCACGACGGTCCCGCCATCGCCAAAATCGCTAGGGCGGCGCCAATCAGTAGCAAGGAACCCGCGCCATGCGAAGCTTCCTGTGACTGCCGTGCAATGAGATGTGGCAACAAATGCGGATCGACCGCGCGTTGCCACACATCGCGCTGGCGTTTGGCTGCGCGTTGAGCGAACCACAGCAGCGGCAACAGCAGCAAGGCCAGCAGCCACCAGGGGCGCAGAAAGATGAAGTTGGTCAGAGTTGGGGTCAGCGCGTCCATCAGCGACGCCTCGTTGTGGCGCGCAGCAGCAGGGCCATCAAAGCAAAAGCCAAACTCAAACCCAGGGGATAGGCATAGCGCTCGATGCGTGGCCGCAGCACTTCACCGGCACGTGCCGTGGGCTCAATGCGATCAATTTCGGCGTAGATTCCCGCCAACTCGCGCGTATCGCGTGCACGAAAATAGCGGCCACCGGTGCGCTCGGCCACGTTCTGCAAGGCTTTCTCATCGATCTGCGGCTGCCGCGGGATACGCATCCCAAAGAATCCCTGCTCGCCGCCTTCGCCGCCAAAACCGACTGTATGCACGCGTACACCGGCAGTTTGTGCCAATTCCGCCGCCTTGTCCGGCGTCACCGCGCCGGCTGTGTTGACGCCGTCGGTCAGCAAAATCAATACGCGCTCGCCCTTCCCCGCCTTCAGATCCTCTTGCTCACTCAAGCGCTTGACCGCGAGCGTGATGGCATCACCGATGGCCGTTTCCTGGCCCGCCATGCCGATCTCACTGTCGAGTAATTGCAGACGCACGCTCTCGCGATCTGGCGTTAGTGGCGTCACCGCATAAGCGCGCTGGCCGAACAGCAGTAAACCCACGCGATCACCCGCGCGACGCTGTAGAAAATCGCTGATTACCGCCTTCGCGGCGGTCAATCGATCCACATATTGGTTGCCCAAGATCATGTCCTGCTCGGCCATGCTGCCCGAGAGGTCTACCGCCAACAGCAGATCACGACCGAGTTGCGGCGGTTCGACGGCCTCGCCCAATTCCTGTGGTCGTGCCGCGGCCACACATAATGCCGCCCAGGCCAGCAGCGGCAAGAACATTAACTGCGAACGCGGCGCACCGATTTTGCGCTTGCCGATAGACTTCAGATCACTGCCAAAGGGCACGCGCAAGGCGGCGCCACCGGTTCCCTTGGCCACGGGCAACAGCCACATCGCCAATAGCGGCAGTGGCAGAGCAAGCAATGCCCATGGCCACAGCCATTGCCATTCATTGATGGTCGCCCACATCAACGGCGCGCTCCGATCAAGGATTTGAAGCGCCTGCGTGCGGGATCGATCAAAGCATCGACGGCGCTGGGCTCGATCCGCGGTCGATAAATGCCATCAATCAATACGCGACCCGGCCCTGCACTGAACTCGCGCGCAGCGCTATCTCCGTCGAGGAAACGCAGCCATTCCTCGCCCTGCAAATGCGCGGCTTCTGCGTCGACGCGCCGAGCCGCACGACGCAGCATTTCCGAGATCGCGGCTACGCGCTGGCGTGCGTCTGTGGTGGCCAAGGCAGATTCAAACTGTACTTGCATCGCCCAAAGACGCGCACGCGCACGGCGTATGCGCAGCAGCGCGCGCACGGCCCAAATCAACAAGGCAATC
>Ga0105044_10000581_pt1 | contig 45240 bp, 37 predicted proteins | sample MAT01_FD_78092 | JGI IMG/M metagenome (GOLD analysis project Ga0105044, IMG submission 78092) | Freshwater microbial communities from Lake Fryxell liftoff mats and glacier meltwater in Antarctica - MAT-01 | ecosystem: Environmental > Aquatic > Freshwater > Ice > Liftoff microbial mat | place...
TGCTGCTGCCTGGCGCTTATTACTTCACGCGCGAGACCAAGCTGCCACCCGTCGAAGCGCTGCGTGCAGCGGGCGTGCCCATCGCCATCGCCACTGACTGCAATCCCGGCACCTCGCCGCTGACCTCGATACTGCTCGTGATGAACATGGGCGCGACGCTGTTTCGTCTGACCGTCGCCGAGTGCCTGACCGGCGTCACACGCAACGCCGCGCGGGCGCTTGGGTGTCTCGACGAGATCGGCACGCTGGAGCGCGGCAAGTCGTGTGACATGGCGATCTGGGACGTGGCGGAACCGGCGGAGCTCGTCTATCGCATCGGCTTCAATCCATTGCACATGCGGGTGCGCGAGGGACGATGGACTCCATCACACTGAACCCCGGCGCGGCGACACTCGCCGACTGGCGTGCGATCTGGCGCGGCGAACCGATGCGGCTCGCGGGCACCGCTGCGGCGCGCATCGCGGCCAGCGCCGAAACGGTCAAACGCATCCTCGCGCGCGGCGAGCCGGTCTACGGCATCAATACCGGCTTTGGAAAACTCGCCAGCGTTCGCATCGCCGACGACGACCTTGCGAGGCTGCAGACCAATATCGTGCTCAGCCATGCCGCAGGCGTGGGCGAGCCGATGCCCGCGCCGGTTGTCCGCCTGATGATGGCGCTGAAGCTGGCGAGCCTCGCACAGGGCGCATCCGGCATCGCGCCCGCGACCGCCGCGCTGCTGGAAGCGATGATCGCGAACGGCTTGACGCCGGTGATTCCCTCGCAGGGCTCGGTTGGCGCCTCGGGCGATCTGGCACCGTTATCGCACATGGCCGCCGCGATGATCGGTACCGGCAGCATCCTCGCGAAGGACAAAGCGCTTCCCGCACTCGAAGCGCTGGCACAGGCGGGGCTTGCGCCACTGACGCTTGGCCCCAAGGAGGGCCTCGCCCTTCTCAACGGCACCCAGTTCTCCACCGCCTATGCGCTGGTTGGATTGTTCGAGGCCGAAGACCTGCTGCAGACGGCGCTCGTCACCGGCGCGCTTTCCACCGAAGCCGCAAAGGGTAGCGACGCGCCGTTCGATGCGCGTATCCACGATCTGCGAGGGCACAAGGGCCAGATCGATTGCGGCGCTGCGCTGCGCGCGCTGATGAAGGGCTCGTCCATTCGCGCGTCCCACCGGATCGGCGATCCACGCGTGCAGGACCCATATTGCCTGCGCTGTCAGCCTCAGGTGATGGGCGCAGCGCTGGATGTGCTGCGTCAGGCGGCGGCGACGCTGGCGACCGAGGCGAACGGCGTCTCCGACAATCCGCTGATCTTCACATCGCCCGACGAGGCGCTGTCGGGCGGGAATTTCCACGCCGAGCCGGTGGCCTTCGCCGCCGACATGATTGCGCTGGCGATCTGCGAGATCGGTTCGCTGAGCGAACGGCGTATCGCCATGCTGGTCGATCCGGCGCTTTCGGGCCTGCCTGCCTTTCTCACGCCGAAGCCGGGGCTGAATTCCGGCTTCATGATTCCGCAGGTGACGGCTGCGGCGCTGGTCTCGGAGAACAAGCAACGCGCCTATCCGGCTTCCGTCGATTCCATCCCGACCTCGGCCAATCAGGAAGATCACGTCTCGATGGCCGCCCATGGCGCGCGCCGCCTGCTTGCCATGACGGCCAATGCACGCGGCGTCGTCGCCATCGAGGCCCTGGCCGCCGCGCAGGGTTGCGATTTCCACGCGCCGCTCGTCTCCAGCGTGAGGCTGGAACGGGTGCGCGCCGTCATCCGCTTCACTGTCCCGAAGCTGGAGGACGACCGCTACTTGCATCCCGATATTCTCGCCGCCATCACGCTGGTGGAAACCGGCGCGCTCACCGAGGCGGCGGGCGCCGCGCTTCCCGGAGCGTCGCCATGAACTGGCTCACTCTCGTCAAGGGCGATGCGCCGCTCATCGTCTCCATTCCCCATGCCGGGACCGAAATCCCGAGCCACATGGAAGCTCATCTTGTCTCGCCGTTCCTGGCGCGGGTCGATACCGACTGGCATGTCGACGAGCTCTACGATTTTGCAACCTCGCTTGGCGCAACGATCATCTCGACCGCCATTTCGCGCAGTGTCATAGACGTGAACCGCGATCCGTCCGGCGTCTCTCTTTATCCGGGCCAGCCGGCCACGGGCCTCTGCCCCGACACGACCTTTGACGGCAAGCCGCTCTATCGGGAAGGCAAGCGGCTGGAGGAGGACGACATCGACGACCGGCGGGGGCGTTATTTCATGCCCTATCACGCGACGCTCATCGACCAGATCCAGCGCCTGAAACGCGAGCATGACAGCATCGTCGTCTATGACGCGCATGCGATCCGCAGCCATATCCCGCGCCTTTTCGACGGCGAGTTGCCGGTCTTCAATATCGGCACGAATGGCGGCAAGAGTTGCGATCAGGACTTGAGCGCCGCCGTGCAGGCGATCGCTGCGGCATCGGGTCAGCCGACCGTCGCGAATGCCCGCTTCAAGGGCGGCTACATCACGCGCTCGACCGGGCGGCCGGAGAACGGCGTCCATGCGATCCAGATGGAGATCGCCATGCGCGCTTATTTGCGCGAGCCCGCCATTGTGCGCGAGGACAACTGGCCGCCGGTGTTCGATCTGGAGATCGCCGGCCCGACCCGCGCGACGCTGCGGCGTATCCTCAATGCCTGCATCGACTTCGCGAGGGATGCATGACCAACCGCCTGGATAACTCCCGCATCGTCCGCGCCGCGCGTGGGTCGGAGCTCTCGGCCAAGAGCTGGCTGACCGAAGCGCCGCTGCGGATGCTAATGAACAATCTCGACCGCGAAGTCGCTGAGAAGCCGGAGGAGCTGGTGGTCTATGGCGGCATCGGGCGCGCGGCGCGCGACTGGAACGCCTATGACCGCATCGTCGAAACCCTGCGGCGTCTTGAGGGCGACCAGACGCTGCTGGTGCAATCGGGCAAGCCGGTGGGGGTGTTTGGTACCCATGCCGACGCGCCACGTGTGCTGATCGCCAATTCCAATCTCGTGCCGCACTGGGCGACATGGGAGAAATTCCACGAGCTCGATCGTGCCGGGCTCATGATGTACGGCCAGATGACCGCAGGATCGTGGATTTATATCGGCACGCAGGGGATCGTTCAGGGCACCTACGAGACCTTCGTCGAGCTCGGTCGCAAGCATTATGACGGCGATCTCTCGGGCCGTTGGATTTTGACGGCAGGTCTTGGCGGCATGGGCGGGGCGCAGCCGCTGGCGGCGGTAATGGCAGGCGCTTCTTGCCTTGCCATCGAGTGCCAGCCCTCGCGCATCGAGATGCGGTTGAAGAGCGGCTATCTCGACACGAGCACGGACGATCTGGACACCGCGCTCCGTATGCTGGCCGAGGCGAAAGCTGCGGGGAAGCCCGTCTCCGTCGGCCTGCTCGGCAATGCTGCCGATGTGTTGCCTGAATTGCTGAAGCGCGGCGTGCGGCCCGATGCGGTCACCGACCAGACTTCGGCGCATGATGTGCTCAACGGCTATCTGCCCAAGGGGTGGACGCTCGCCGAATGGGAAGACCGCAAGGTTCGCGATCCAAGGGGCGTCGAGGCCGCCGCACGCGCCTCCATCGCCGGGCATGTGAGTGCGATGCTGGAATTCCATGCGCTGGGCGTGCCGACCGTGGATTACGGCAATAATATCCGCCAGGTCGCGATGGATGAGGGCGTGAAAGAGGCTTTCGCCTTCCCCGGCTTTGTGCCGGCCTATATCCGCCCGCTGTTCTGCCGCGGTGTCGGGCCGTTTCGCTGGGCTGCGCTCTCGGGCGATCCGGAGGACATCTACAAGACCGATGCCAAGGTGAAGGAGCTGATGCCGCACGATACGCATCTGCATCACTGGCTCGACATGGCGCGGGCCAAGATCAGGTTTCAGGGCCTGCCGGCGCGCATCTGCTGGGTCGGATTGGGCGACCGCCACCGCCTTGGGCTCGCCTTCAACGAGATGGTACGAACGGGCGAATTGAGCGCGCCCGTGGTGATTGGCCGCGATCATCTGGATTCAGGGTCAGTTGCCTCGCCCAACCGCGAAACGGAAGCGATGCTCGACGGTTCGGATGCGGTTTCCGACTGGCCGCTACTCAATGCGCTGCTCAACTGCGCATCGGGCGCGACCTGGGTGTCGCTGCATCACGGCGGCGGCGTCGGGATGGGGTTCTCGCAGCATTCCGGCATGGTCGTCGTCTGCGACGGCACCGAGGCGGCGGCGCGCCGGGTCGGGCGCGTTCTGTGGAACGATCCAGCGACCGGCGTCATGCGCCATGCCGATGCGGGCTACACAATCGCGAAAGAGGCCGCGCGTGAGCACGGCCTCGATCTTCCGGGTATCGCTCTCTAGACTTTAGAGATTGCAGTAGTAGCGGCGGCCGTCGCGGCCGACAAAGGTGTCGCTGCGGCGGTCGTAGCTGCGATAGCGGTTCTCGCAGCGGCGAATGTGATCCCAATTGGAATCACGCGAGCGATAATCGTCGCGATAATAATTGTCGCGGCGGCTGTTCTGCGAACCGATGATGATCGCGCCCAGGGTCAAGCCGATAATCGCCGCAGCCGCTGCGCCACCACTATGGTCACGGTGACGGCGATAGCCGTGATAATTGCCATAATCGTTGCTGTAGTGGTGCCGATCGCGGTGACGCGCCTCCGACGTGCCGGCGAATGTCACGGAACTCGTCGCGAGCATCGCAAACGCCAGTGCGGCTGTTATGATCTTGCGCATGAGGTTTCTCCTCGGAAACACGGCCTACTGCCGCGTGTTCATTTGTGTCGTCATTTTCCTGGCCGCCGCCTGAATTGGGGCTGAACGCCTTGTTCAGCTTCATCTTAGGTAACTGCCCTACCGACGTTGAACGGGCAGACCCGGCCCACCGTTCCTTCACATCGGCTTGACCCGACCCCCGCACGCGCCTAATTGGCGGTTCTGGACCGGCTCAGGAGAGGGAGGCGCATCATGACAGACATTGTTCGCGCCCCGTGCCGCGCCGCCGTCCGGCTGTCCTGATCTCAAGGACGCATGCGGCGGCGCTTTTCGCGCATCGCCACTCCTTGAGGATATCCAATCTTGCTTGACCAATATGGCTGGAGCGACACGCTCCGGCAGCAATTCCAATCGTTTGCGGCAGAGGGGCTGACCCCCGGCCGTGTCATCGTCCACCAGCGCGGGCCGTATCGCATCATCACCGATGATGGCGAGATGCCCGCCGAAATGTCCGGCCGCTTCGTGCGCGATGCGGCGATGGGCGGCTTTCCCGTCGCGGGTGACTGGGTCGCCGCTTCCGTTCGGATGCCCGAACGTGCGGCGACGATCCATCACGTCCTGCCGCGCCGCACTGCGTTCATCCGCAAGGCGGCGGGGCGCGGGCGTGTGGCCCAGGTCGTCGCGGCCAATGTCGACACCGTGTTTTTGACGTTGTCGCTGAACGACGATCTCAACATCCGCCGCCTCGAGCGCTATCTCGCGGCGGCGCATGAGAGTGGCGCGAGGCCGGAGATCGTGCTGACCAAGGCCGATCTCTCGGAGGCGGCCGAGGCGATCCGAACGCAGGTCATCCGCGATGCCGGCGTGCCGGTCCATCTCGTCTCGGCTCGCGCCGGGATCGGGCTCGAGGCTCTAAGCGCTTCCATCCGACCTGGCGAGACGGCCGTGCTGCTGGGGAGTTCAGGGGTCGGCAAGTCGACCCTCGTCAACGCGCTGGCGGGGGCCGATCTGATGGCGACGCGTTCGATCCGCGAGGACGACGCCAAAGGCCGCCATACCACGACGCATCGCGAGCTGGTGCTGCTCCCCGGCGGCGGGCTGCTGCTCGATACGCCTGGCATGCGCGAGCTGTCTTTGTGGGATGCCGAAGAAGGCCTCGCCACGACTTTCGACGACGTCGAGACCCTTCAGGCGGCGTGCCGGTTCTCGGACTGCAAGCATACGACCGAGCCGGGATGTGCGGTGCGCGCAGCGATTGAATCCGGCGATCTCGATCCGGCCCGCTGGCAGAACTTCCTCAAGCTCAAGGGCGAACTTGCCCATGAGACGCGCAAGGAAGATCCGCTCGCCCGCGCCGCGCACAAGAAATTGTGGGCAGGCCGGACCAAGGCCAATCGCGCCCGCATCCGGTCGCGTGAGGACGAGGACTAACCGGTCAGCCCGGTTTCCACGCGCAGGAGCCGTGCCCCTGCGGCAATCAGCGCGTGGTCCGAGCCGAGCAGAAAGAGACTGGCGCCCTGGCGGCGCCAGTCTGCGATCTCAGTGAAGTCGGGCGTGAACATGCCGGCGGCGCAGCCTGCGGCGTTGATGGTCGCGACCAGTCCGCTGACCGCCTCCATCACGCGCGCCGCCTTGGGGTCGGTTTCACCCATCGCGACGGTGAGATCGATGCGTCCGATGAATATCGCATCGATGCCGGGCGTGGCGGCGATGGCGGCCGCGTGCGGCACCGCGTCGACATCCTCGATTTGCACGATGACGCTGGTTTCGCGCACCGCAACGGCTAGCCGTTCGGCGATGGCAGTGCTCATATTGCCGCGCATGGGCCCGGCATAGCCGCGTCCGCCGGGACCGTAAGCGGCAGCGCGCGCGATCTCCGCCGCCTGTGCATGGCTCCGCACATGCGGCACCAACACACCCGCTGCGCCGCAATCGAGCGCGTTCAGAATTTCATAGGGCGCGCCGGAGGGCACACGCACCAGCGCCGCGATCCCGGCTGCATGCGCCGCGAGCAGCGCGCCATCCAGCGTTCCCCGGTCGAAGGGCGCGTGTTCGGCATCGAGGCAGATGCAATCGAGGCCGCTGCCGGCCAGCGCCTCGACGACACTGGGATGCGGCGTCTTGATGAAGATGCCAAGAACGGACTGGCGGGCGCGAAGGCGCGACTTCAGGCGGGCGGATGGCGACATGGTCTGTTCCATGCCGCCGATCCTACTCAGTTCGACCAGTAGATGTAGCGGTCTTCCTTGGTCCAGGGCCGGTTCATCGGGTGATCGATGGCGATCACGCCCTCGATGAGCGCTGGCCAGAGGGGCTTTGCCTGTTCCTTCTGCCATCCCATGATCTGCGCCTGTAGCTCGGAGACCTTGTCAGGGTTGGCGGCGGCGAGATTGATCTTCTCCGCCGGATCGACGTCCAAATCATAAAGTGCGACGAGCCTGGAGGTGTCTTCCACCTGCAGCTTCCAGTTGCCCTGACGCACCACGACATAGGGGCCGGAGCGCCAGAACAGGATCTGGTGCGGCTCGCCGGTCGCTACGCCCGTGAGGAACGGCATCAGATCGACACCGTCGATCTTGCGGTCGGTCGGCGCGCGCGCGCGCGCCACGCCGGCGGCGGTTGCGAAGATGTCGAAATGGCTGATCGGCGCTGCGTAGGTCACACCTGCCGGAACGGTGCCCGGCCAGCGCATGAAGAACGGCACGCGGATGCCGCCTTCGTAGAACGTCGCCTTCCAGCCGCTATAGGGCTTGTTGAGATCGTCGAGCCCGACATAGTGCGCGCCGCCATTATCGCTGGTGAAGATAACGAGCGTGTCGCCATCCAGACCTTGCGCCTTCAGCTCGGCCAGCACTCGGCCAACGCCGCGATCGAGCTGGCGGATCATCGCTGCGTAGACGCGCAGTGTGTGATCCTTGATCTCAGGCAGCGCGTCGTAGTCTTCCTTCGTCGCCTGCAGCGGCGTGTGCGGCGCGTTATAGGCGAGATACATGAAGAACGGGCGATCCTTGTTGGCGCGGATCGCGGCAATCGCCTGATCCGACAGGTAGTCGGTCATGTGCGCGTTCGGCTTGAAGATCGGCCCGGAATTGTAGCGCACGCCGAACGGCAGCGCGGCCCACAGGAATTTGTCGATCGGGTCGAAATCCTGTTTGGAGTTCACTACGTTCGGATCGTTCTCATCCATGAACATCGAGGCCCCGGCATAGAAGCCGACGCTTTCGTCGAAGCCGCGCTTTTCAGGACGCTGCTCTTCGTTTTCGCCGAGGTGCCACTTGCCGAGGTGAATGGTGTGATAGCCCGCCTGCTGCATCATCGAAGCGATGGTCGTCTCGGTCAGCGGCAGACCGAGCTGGCGGAAATCCGGCACGTCCTTCTCGCGGTCGGCGTGATAGATCGGCGGATAGGGTGCCGCGCCCTGATGGCCGCCGACGAGGCGCTGGAAGCCGATGGCGGTGGGCGTGAATTCATAGCCGAAGCGTGTCGCATACCGGCCTGTCATCAGCGCGGCGCGTGAGGGGGCACAGGTCGCGTTGCCGGCATAGCCCGCCGTGAAGTTCACGCCGTCATGGCCGATGCTGTCGATGTTCGGCGTCTTGATGAGGCCGCCTGCGGTGCCGCCGCCGTAAAAGCTGACATCGTTGAAGCCGAGATCGTCGGCCAGAATGACGATGACGTTCGGTTTGCGCCTGGTGCCGGGGATTGGCGTCTGCTGCGGTGCGGTCTGCCAGGCGACCTCCTGATAGAGGCCGACATCAGGCTTCATCTGGCTGGCATAGATGAGGATGAAACCCTCACGTCCACCGATTGCGAACCAGGTGGCGGCCAGCGCCGCCGCGATGACGACGACTGCGATGGCCAGTCTCTTTATCCAAAGCATCATGGCGCGCTCTCCCCGTGTGAGGCTTCTTGTTGTGGTTCATCCCGCAGCACGGTGCGGAAACCGATATGCGATGCGCCATCGCCGGCTGCCGCCGCCGTGCGGGCGGCGGGGCGATAGCGCAGGCAGTAGTTATCCGAGCAGAGGAAGGAGCCGCCCTTGATGACGCGCTGCGTCGCGTAAGGATTGTGCGGATCGTAGGAGGCGGTCTCGGGCGCAGCTTCAGGATCGGCAAAGAGGCCGGGCTGCCAGGCGTCTTTCGTCCACTGCCAGACATTCCCGGCCATGTCGTAGAGGCCGTAGCCATTGGCCGGGAAACACCCGACTGGCGAGGGCTGTGCCTTGAAGCCGTCGCGGCCTTTGTCTTCCAGCGGGAACAGGCCGTCCCAGGTATTGGCGCGCGGCGCGCCGTCGTCGCGCGGCTGATCGCCCCAGGCATAGCGCGCGCCTTCGATGCCGCCGCGCGCCGCGAATTCCCATTCGGCCTCGGTCGGGAGATCGCGCCCGCGCCATTTGGCGTAGGCAAGCGCATCCTCATAGGCGATGTGCACGGCGGGCAGGCTGTCCTGGCCCTCGATCGTGCTCTCCGGACCCCATGGGTGACGCCAGTTCGCGCCGTTGACGATCTGCCACCACTGCGACGGATCGCCGAGATCGACCTCGCCATGAGCACCGACAAACACCATCGACGAGCCGACATCGCTGCGCTCGGCCCGCGTGACGTAGCCGGTCGCTGCCACGAAAGCCGCGAACGCGGCGTTCGTCACATCGTTGCGGTCCATGCGGAAGGCTTTGACCCGAACCATGCGCGGCGGGCCTTCGCCCGGCATTTCGACGGTCGCGCCCATCAGCATCGTGCCGCCGGGAATGGCGACATCGCCGCCAGAATCGGCAAGGCACTGCGACACCGAGGCCGTCTCCACAGCGCCGTCGCCGCAGGCCGCGAGACCCAAGGCGAGGAGGATCGCCCCCAGTATCTTCACGGGAAGCGCGCCGCCGTCGCCTCGATCAACTCGTTCTCGACGGCCCAGAGCCGATCCTGGCCCCAATGCCCCGGCTGGCCGTTGATGCTTAAGGTGGGCGCCCCCCACAGACCATGAGCAAACAATTCGGCGCGGTTGGCCTCGGCCACCGGACGCCACGAGTCGTCGGCCAGCGCCGCGCGCACAAAGACCTCATCCAGCCCGGCCCGCGCCGCAATCTGCATCAGGCCGGCATCCGAGGCGCCATCGACGCCTTCCGACCAGACGCCGCGCAGGAAGCTTTCGGAGAAATCCTCGCCGCGCCCGAGCGGGATGGCCCTGGCCAGCACAGCAATGCCGCGCTCGGTCGCGCTCCCACGCGGATCGACGATCTTGCCGAAGGGCAGCCCGACGCGGTCGGCTTCGCGCTTGGTGTCTCGCATGATGTACATGGACTTGGGCAGCGGCACAGGCAGACCGCGCATCACCATCGGCAGAATGAAGCGCAGGCGCAGCTCCGCGCCGTAATGCTTTGCCAGTTTCCGCACGCGCGGCACCGAGATGTAGGTGTAGGGGCTGCGGAACGAATAGAAGAAATCGAGCGTCGACTTGGCGCCATTGGTCGGCATGGCGAGGCATTCGATGTCTTTCACCGGCGCGATGAAGGTTTCCGGTGCACCGTCCTTTATCAGTCCCGCCGCGTGCAGCCGCGCTTCGAGGTAGTGCAGCCGGTCGAGGCCCCAATACCATTCGCTTTCGAAATAGAATGTGCCGCCGAGATAGTGGCCCTTCTCGGTCCGCAGCTTGGCAGCGGCGCTCATCGCGGCATCGGTCTCGGCTGCATCGGCGCTTGGCAGCGATGTCAGCACGCCGATATCGCCGCGCCACAGCGCCTCGCCGATTTTCACCGCCGCTTCGGCAAAGCCTTCATGCTTGGCCGCCTCGACCAGTGTGGCGCTCGCCAGCGCTGTCAGCTCGGGCGCGGGCTGCACAACATTCCCGGTCCACGACAGGCCAAGACGCTGCGCCAGCGTCCCTGCATCGCGGATCGACCACGCAGCTAGCAGCGCGCGCTCGGGCGCTGCGGCATCGTCCGGCGGCGGCACGATGTGGACCACCAGCCTGGCGTTGGCGCGCGCCGCCAGAGCGGGCAGCGCCTGCGCGCAGAGATGGCTGTAGGGATCGTCGGCTTGATGGAAATACTGGATCTCGGCCATGCGTCCTCCCAGGCGGCGAGGCAGCGCGGCCAAAGCGCGGCGCGTATTGCGCAGCGCGTGGCTCGTCAGCAACGTCGTGATTACGCCGCTGATTGCCGCTCTCATCGCATCCTCCCCAATGCCGTCCGTGTCAGGTTGTTTGGGCCAAGCTGTCTTGACATCGCGGCTTATAGTGGCATTATCAGTGCCACTATATCGGACAGATCAGATCCGGTCAAGGAGAAGTAACGTCATGAAGGTTTTGCGCACGCCCGATGAGCGCTTCGAGGCGCTTGAAGGCTATGCCTTCGCCCCGCACTACGTCGAGATCGCCGATGCCGACGGCACCGGCCTTCGCATCCACTATGTCGATGAAGGCCCGCGCTCCGGCCCGCTCGTGCTGCTGATGCATGGCGAGCCGTCGTGGTCGTATCTCTACCGCAAGATGATCACCGGCCTTGTGGCGCGCGGCTACCGCGTTGTCGCGCCCGACCTCATCGGCTTCGGCAAGTCCGACAAGCCGGCGGAGCAAGACGACTACACCTATCAGCGCCACGTCGGCTGGATGAGCGCCTGGCTGGGCAAGCTCGACCTCTCGAACATCACCCTCTTCTGTCAGGACTGGGGCGGCCTGATCGGCCTTCGCCTCGTCGCCGCTTTCCCGGAGCGCTTCGCCCGCGTCGTCGTCGCGAATACCGGCCTGCCGATTGGCACTGGCTGGAGCGAAGGCTTCAAGTCCTGGCTGGAGTTCAGTCAGAAAGTGCCCATCTTCCCGACCGGCTTCATCGTCAATGGCGGCACGACGCGCGAGCTGTCCACCGCCGAGCAGGCCGCCTATGACGCGCCCTATCCCGACGAGACCTACAAATCCGGCGCGCGCGTCTTCCCGCGCCTCGTGCCCATCACGCCCGAACATGCCAGCGTCGCCGAGAACAAGGCTGCGTGGATCGTGCTCGAAGCCTTCGACAAGCCTTTCCTTACGGCCTTCTCCGACAAGGATGCGGTGACGGGGGGCGGCGAGAAGCTGTTCCAGTCGCGCGTTCCCGGCGCCAAGGGCCAGAAGCACACCATCGTCGCCGGCGGCGGTCACTTCCTGCAGGAAGACGCGCCGGACGAGCTGGTTGGCATCATCGACAACTTCATCAAGGACACGAAGTGATGGAGATCGAGAACGCCGTCTACCCCACGGGCGAACAGCTCACCGCGCTGGTGGCGCTGCCGGCGACCGGCCCCGTCGTCATGCTCAACCTCCTGAAATTCCGCGAGCGCGCGCAATATAAGGATGGCCGCGCCACCGAGCTGACCGGGTTCGAGGCGTATATGCTCTATGGCCAGCTGATGACGCGCTTCGTTACCGAGCGCGGCGGCAAGTTGCATTTCACCGCCCCCGCCGCTGCGCCTGTCATCGGCGCTGTCGGCGAGATGTGGGATGTCGTGGCGCTGATGGAATATCCAAGCCCGCAGGCCTTCGTCGAAATCGCGACCGCACCCGAAGTCGCCGAGTTCGGCGTCCACCGCGAGGCGGGCCTGGCCGGCCAGATGCTGATCCCCTGCCTGCCGCAGAGATGAGCAGCACGCTCAAGATCGACGGCCGCATCAAGCGCGGTGAAGACAACCGCAAGCGTATCTCGGCCGCGTTTCTTGAACTGCTGCGCGAAGACGTGAAATCGCCGACCGCCGAACAGGTGGCGGAAAAGGCCGGCGTCGGGCTGCGCAGCGTGTTCCGTCATTTCGACGACATGGAAACGCTGTTCCGCGAAATCGCCGAGGCGATCGAGGCCGAGGTCGAGCCGATCTGGAACGTCGCCTTCAATGGCGCGACCTGGCAGGCGCGCATGGGCGAGATGATCGAGCGCCGCGTGCAGGTATTCGAGCGCATCACACCGTTCCGCATCGCCTCGATGATCCACCGCCACACATCGCGTTTCATCGATCAGCGCCAGGCGCGCTTTGCCGCCGAACAGCGCGCGCTGCTGGAAGCCATCCTGCCCCTATCCATCCGCAAGGATGCTGCGCGCCTCGAAGCGCTAGACCTCGCGCTCAGCATCGATTCCTGGCTGCGGCTGCGGCGTGAACAAAATCTCAATGTAGCTGAAGCCAAGGCGGTGATCGCCCGGCTCGTCTCAGCCCTGATCGGAGAAACACTAAAATGAAATGGCTCCTTCGGATTCTTGTCGTCCTTTTCCTGCTCGCTGCAGCAGCCGGCGCGGCAATCTATTTCATCCCCGCTGTTCAAGATCGCGTTGTCGCGATGCAGATCGACCGGGCGTTTTCCGTTCAGCGTGACGAGCTTGTCGGAACCGACGCCCTGAATGTCGCGATCTGTGGCTCAGGCTCGCCGATGCCCGATCCGAACCGCCGCCCGGCCTGCAATGTCGTGATGGCAGCCAGCCACATCTTCGTGGTCGATGCCGGTCCGGGCTCATGGTCAAATGCGTCGGGCTGGCGCATTCCGATGGCCAAGGTGGAGGCCGTACTCCTCACCCATTTCCACTCCGACCACATCGGCGATGTCGGCGAAGTGAATTTGCAAAGCTGGGTCGCCGGACGCCCTCAGCCGCTGGTGGTATACGGCGGCCCCGGCGTCGAGCGCGTCGTCAACGGCTTCAACGAGGCATACGCGATGGATGCCAGCCACCGCGTCGCCCATCACGGCGCGGATTATCTGAAGCCCGAGCTTGGCGTCATGCAGTCCAGCCAAATTGTCGATCCGGCGGGAGGCCTTCTCATTAACGGCGAATCCGTCACCGTCTTCGATCAGGACGGGCTCAAGGTTACCGCCTTCGCAGTCGACCATCACCCGATCTCCCCCGCCTATGGCTATCGCTTCGACTACAAGGGCCGCTCCGTCGTCTTCACCGGCGACACGATCAAGACCGAGAACATCGCGCTTTTCGCCAAGGGCGCAGACGTGCTCATCAGCGAGGCCATGCTGATGGATGTGGTGACGCAGATGCAGTCGGTTGCCCACACCTATGGCCGGACGCGGTTCGAGAAGATCCTGCACGACATCCGCGATTATCACATCTCACCGAGCGACTCTGCCGATCTCGCAGCCGAAGCGGGTGTGAAGCATCTCGTCTTCAGCCATGTCATCCCGCCGCTGCCGCAATGGCTGGGTGCGCGCATGTTCACCCGCGACACCGACCGTCCGGGCCTCGATGTGCGGCTCGGCTTTGACGGCATGCTTATCACCCTGCCGGCCGACGGCAGCGACGCCAAGTTCGGCGATCTCACCCCTTAGGCTATAAGGCGGCGCATGGCCTCCCTGCGGCGCTCTTCATTTCTGGTTGTCGGCGCGGGATTCACCGGTGCCGTCGCGGCGCGGCTGCTCGCAGAGGCGACCGATGGCAACATCCTGGTCATAGACCGCCGTGGCCACATCGGAGGTAATGCCTATGACGCGCCGAACGCGGCGGGCGTCACGGTCCACCGTTACGGCCCGCATATCTTTCACACCAATTCCGACAAGGTGTTCGCGTTCCTCTCGCGCTTCACGGGCTGGCAGCCCTATGAGCACCGGGTCGAGGCCGAGATTTCCAACCGTCTCGTGCCCCTGCCCTTTGGTATCCCGGCGATCGAGGCGTTGTTTCCGGGCGACGAGGCGGCCGCGCTGATTGCGGCGCTGACCGCGCGCTATGGCGCCGAGGCGCGGGTGCCGATCCTCAAGTTGCGGCAGGAGGGTGACCCGCTGCTCTCGCGGCTGGCGGATTTCATCTATGCCAATGTGTTTGACGGTTACAGCCGCAAGCAATGGGGCATGCCGACCGAGAAGCTGTCGCCCGGCGTGACGGCGCGGGTGCCGGTGATCGTCTCGCGCGACACGCGCTATTTCACGGACAAACATCAGGCGATGCCGGTCGCCGGGTATACGGCGCTGTTTGAGGCGATGCTCGATCATCCGCGTATTCGTGTGCAGCTTTCGACCGATCTCGCCTCTCTCGATGCAGAGACACGAGCGCGGCGGACGATCTACACAGGCCCGCTGGATGCATGGTTCGGGCATGACGAGGGCGCGCTGCCCTATCGCAGTCTGCGGTTTGAAGAAGAGACGCGGGCCGCCTTTGGCGTTCAGCCCTGCGGTACGGTGAACTTTCCCAATGACCATGCCTATACGCGCACCACGGAGATGGGCTGGCTGACCGGGGAGACGGCTGGCGCGACGACGCTGGTGACCGAGTATCCGCAAGCTTATGCGCCAGGTGAAAACGAACCGTTTTATCCTGTGCCGAGCGATGAGGCGGATGTCTTGGCGGACCGCTATCGGGCGAGGGCGGAGGCTTTGGCGGAAAGAGTCTGGTTCGCGGGGCGGCTTGCCGACTATCGCTATTACAATATGGACCAGGCTGCGGCGCGGGCGATGGCGCTGGTTGAGAAAGAGATTTTGCCCTCGATCTAACGGCGTCGCGCCAGCCACCATAGCGATGGGCCGAGGGCGAGGACGCCGAGAGCCAGCAGCAATGCACCCCATGTGACGGAGACGGCGAGCGCGTCATGTGATGCGATGCCACCGAGGCCGAGCGCGAAGACCAGAACGGCCTCGCGCACGCCCCATCCCGCGACGCTGATCGGCAGGGTCATGACGAGCAGCGCCAGCGGCACGGCGAGGCAGAGGATGTCCCAGCCGATCTGCAGGCCGAGCGCCTGCGCCGCGCACCAGGCCATCGCGACATTCAGTGCGTGGGGCACAACAGAAAGAAACAGCAGACCGAGCGCCGCCAGAGGATCGCGTAGCAGGGTTCGTACGGCGCCAAGGGTCGGCTCTACGCCGAGGCGTTGTGCCAGTGCGATGGTGGCCGGCCATCCGGCGATCCACGGGCCTGCCAACACCAGCGCGGCACCGATGGCGGCTGCGATGCCTGTGGCGAGCGCTGCATCCTCGCCGCCTTGCGGGATGCCGTTGACGGCGAGGGCGACCAGCACGAGGACGAGCAAGCCGAGGAGACCCGCGACACGGTCTGCGGCGACCGAGAGCAGCGCCGCAGCGAGCGGCACGCCAAGGCGCTTCAGCGTCACCACGCGCACCGCGTCCCCGCCGATGCTTGAGGGCAGAACCTGGCTTGCCGCGTGGGTGAGGCCGGTCGTTGCCAGATGGGTGGCGGTGCCGACTTTGACTGCGAGGTGGAGGCGGACATTGAGGAAGCGCCAGCGCAGGCCGAGCACAAGGAGCTGGAGGACGCCGAAGCCGAGCCCAAGCGCCATGTAAGCAAGGTCGGCGGCGATGAAGCGGCTTTTCAGTTCGGCGAAATCGACAAAGGCGATGAGTGCGCCGAGGATCGCCAGCGACACGGCGATCTGGAGCACCGCCATCCAGCGGCGGGGTCGCGTCACTTCCGTTGTGCTCAGGCTCACCTCGCGATCTCGATGATGTGGGTGCCGCCGCTCTCGAAGACGATCTTGCCCAGCGCTTCGAGCGCATCGGCGTCGAGGCTCGTGTAACGCTCGCGCTCGAAATCGCCGATGACGACATAGCGGATATGCCAGGCGTTGATGAAGCCGTTGCGGCGTTCATCGTCCATCGTCTGATAGAAATCGCGGATCGCGTCGGCGCGCAGTTGCCAGATTTCGATGCTATTGCGCCACAGCCATTCATGGGCGTGCCAGCCGAGGACCGTGGGAATGCCGGTCGCGGCAGAGAGACGCCCGGCATAGGTAAAGCTGTCGCCGGAGGCTTCGAGCATCGCCTCGCCCGGCGGGGGGCGATGGGCGGCGAGCCAGAGCGCCGCCTCGCGGTCTCCGTTCTTCAGGAAGCGGAGGCCATCGAGATGGGTCGGCTCGCTCAGCTTGATGAAGACATCGCGGCCATGGGTCAGGACGGGGAAAACGAGGGGGCTAGCGCAGAAGAGGGCGACGACCAACGCCATGCCGGCACGGGCGAGAAACCCTTGGAAGCGCGCCATCACGGCGGCCGCACCGGCGAAGGCCGCAACGGGCAGCATCAGATAGGTCTGATAGCTCAGCTTGAACATCGTGTTGGCGCGCGCATTGTCGTCGCCATAGAGATCTTTGACGTAGATGAATTCCGGCACGCTGAGGATGATCGCGGCGGCGATCAGCAACACCGCGACGCTGAGACGCGCCCGCCGCAGGCCGAGCCCCGTCATGCCGTCGGTGACGACCAGCACGATCACGCCCGCCAGAAAATAATTCCCGTAGAGCAACGCAAGCTGCCAGCCGGTGGAGCCGTAGATCGTCCAGCGCAGGCCCTGACTGAACGGTATGAAATGCTGCCAGAAGGAGAAAGACGCCGCCAAGGCCGCGAGCAGCAGAAAGACGCAGATGGTCGCGGCTTCCAGAGTCGCCGGCACCAGCGTTACGCCGCGCGTGCGCGATACGGCGATGAAGGCGAGGCCGAGCAGCGCCAGATAGACAGGCACGTCCCAGCTATTGGCCATCGCGCTCATGGCGAGCAGCAAAATCATCGCGGCGCCGCTGGCGAGCGCCTGGGCGCGGCGGGCGCCGCCCGCCGTCAGCGCCGACCATCCGGCCCGGCGGCCGAGCGCCACGCCGAGGATCAGCACCAGCAGTGCCGCCGCGACCGGCAGGTTCATCACATGGGCATGGAGATCGCCCACCGTGATCGAGTAACCGGGAAACTCGGTGATCGTTTTGTCGGCGGTTTCGGGGCGATGGCCGATGAAGCGCGAGGAGTGTGCGAAGAAATACTCATAGGGCTCAGCCAGCCCCCATGAGGCGAGCAGCGGGCGGATGACGCCATAAACGACACTGTGGAAATTGCCGCCGACGATCAGCGTCGCGGTGCCGAGCAGCGCCATCCCCCGCGTCAAGCGCTGCGAGGCTCCGGCACGGCGCGCAATGGCGGCGATCGCCATGGCGCAGGCGAGGCCGGTCGCGGCGAAGACATGGCCGAACATGAGATTGGTGCCCATGTCGGTCGGCTGGCCGGTCATGAGGCTCGCCAGCGCGACCGTCGCGTGGCCGAAATAATAGTAGTTGATCGTCTCGCCCGCGAGCCAGGGATCGGCAACGGGCAAGGCGCTCGCGTGATACACCGCGTTCACAAAGGCGATGTTCATGAACTTCTCGAGGCCGAAGAGATCGGCATCCCAGGCGCGGATCGTCAGCACGATCACGAACAGCGCAACGTAAAGCGCCTCGGCACGCCAGAGTTTGCCGGAGCGCATCACTGCATGGCGGGTGCGCGGCGAGCCGAAGAAGACCAGCACCGAGAGCGCGGCCAGAAGCGCGAGCCCAAGAACCAGCGCGGTTCCGGCCCATGGCACGCCTAGCGAGGCCAGCGTCCAGGCGAAAAACGTCGCCAGCGGCATGGCGGCACAGCGGGCCAGCGCCCATCCGGCACCGATCCGTCCCGGCGTCAAATAGGCGGTGAGCGGCAAGGTCGCCCAGGCAAGCAGCAACATCGCCAGATAGAACTGGCCTGCCGCCAGCCAGCCCGCGCCGTCGATCATTGCGGCCGTGCGCGCAGGGCACGCACTTCGGGGTTCAGCCGGAAGGCGAGAAGCGTGCGCCCTGCAAGAACGCAAAACTTGAAGAGCTTCCAGCCGCGCAGCTCCGACACAGAGCCTTGGCGGGCCCGGTGGGTGATTGGGTACTGGACGATGCGCGCGCCGCTTTTTGTGAGGTAGAGCGCGAGCAAGACCGAGGGCAGCGGATTATCCGGCCCGATGGCCGATGCGGCGCGCTGCCAGTCGGCTTGGCTCACGATCTTGAACGGGATGTTGGGATCGCGCGGTGCCTTGCCGAACAGAACGCGCAGGACGATGCGCATGCTGCGCGAGATGACGGCGCGCACCGCGCCATCATGGCGATCGGCGCGGATGCCGATCAGCGCATCACCGGTGCGATAGGCCGCCCATGCCGCGCCGAAATCGTCGAGGGTGATCTGGCGGTCGCTGTCGAGCTGAAGGAGGTGCGCGCCCGCCGCCGCGTTGAGGCCAGTGATGACAGCAGGGCCGTGGCCGCCATTCTTGCGGTCGATCAGCGTCAAACGCGGCTCGCGGGCGGCGATCTCCTGCAGGATAGAGAGAGTGCGGTCTTTCGAGCCATCATTGACGACGACGATCTGCGCGGAGGCCACATGCGGCACGACATGAATGAGGATGTCCTCAACCGCCGCCGCGATCGCGACTTCCTCGTTATAGGCCGGCATCACGATGCTCAGCTCGACCGGCATTTCAGGCATGAACAGCGCACTCTCCCGGCCGCTTCGCTAACACATCGGCGAAAACAGCAAAACGCCGCGCAGGTGGCCTGCGCAGCGTTAAGGGCCAAAAGACCGGCTTAACCGTGCAGCTTGGCGGCCGTCTCGGCGATGACACAGCCCTGATAGCGGGCGCCTTCCAGTTCGGTTTCGCTCGGCTGCCGGCTGCCGTCGCCCCCGGTGATCGTGGTCGCACCATAGGGTGAGCCGCCGGTCACCTCGTCATTCCGCATCTGGCCCTGATGGCCGTAGTTGAGACCGACGATGGTCATGCCGAAATGCAGGAGGTTGGTGATGATCGAGAACAGCGTCGTTTCCTGGCCGCCATGCTGGGTGGCGGTGGAGGTGAAGGCACCGCCGATCTTGCCGTGCAACGCGCCTTTGGCCCAGAGGCCGCCAGCCTGATCGAGAAAGTTCGCCATCTGCGAAGACATGCGGCCAAAGCGGGTGCCGGTGCCGACGATGATCGCGTCATAGTTTTCCAGATCGGCGATCGTGGCGACCGGGGCTTCCTGATCCATTTTGTAGTGCGAGGCCTTGGCCACCGCTTCCGGCACCAGCTCGGGCACGCGCTTGATATCGACAGTGGCACCGGCGGAACGCGCACCTTCCGCGACGGCTTTTGCCATCGTTTCGATATGCCCGTAGGCCGAATAATAGAGAACGAGAACTTTGGTCATTGTGTAACTCCTGAAGAAAGGGGCTAGGCGGCGGTGTCGACGAGCACGATTTCTGCATCGTCGAGCGCGGTGATGCTGAGACGTTTCTCGTCGCGGATTGCTGCGCCGTCGCGGGCGTTAAGGGCGACGCCGTTGACTTCGATCCGGCCCGTCGCCGGGACCAGATAGGCCGAGCGGCCGTCGCCGAGTTCGTATTCCGCCGTTTCGCCGGCCCTGATGGTGGCGCCCGCCACCCGCGCATCGGTACGGATGGGCAGAGCGTCGTCATCGCCCGGGAGGCCGCTCGCCAGCGTCACGAACTTTCCGGTGCGCTCACCCTTGGGAAAGGGCTTGGCGCCCCATGACGGCTTGCCGCCGCGCGTGGTCGGTTCGATCCAGACCTGGAAGATACGGGCGGTTTCGTCTTCCAGATTATATTCGGCGTGGCGGACGCCCGTGCCGGCGCTCATGACCTGGACGTCGCCGGCGACGGTGCGGCCCTGATTACCCAGCGAATCCTGATGGGTGATCGCGCCCTCGCGAACATAGGTGATGATCTCCATGTCGGCATGGGGGTGCGGCGGGAAGCCGGATTTCGGCGCGATCTCGTCGTCGTTCCAGACGCGGATCGGCCCCCAACCCATGTTTTTGGGGTCGTAATAGCCGGCGAAGGAGAAGTGATGCTTGGCCTTCAGCCAGCCATGGTCGCCGCCGCCGAGGGCATCAAAGGGTTTGCGAACGATCATGGCTCATCTCCGTGATTGAGGTGCCGGCTTGGCCGGGTGCTGGACACGAAGATAGGCATCCACGTAGGCTCAGAAAGAGAAACGGCAGAAAGCCATCGTTTCTGGAATTGAGCTGATGAAACTTCCCGATCTGGAAGCTCTCGCCCTCTTCGCCAAGGTTGCGGAGGCCGGGGCCTTCGCCAAAGCGGCCCGCGATCTGGGGATCTCGAAGGCGACGATTTCAAAGGCCGTAACGCGGCTGGAGACCCGGCTGGGCACGCGGCTTTTCCACCGCAGTTCACGCCAGTTGGCCCTCACGGAAGCCGGGCGCGGCGTGCTCAGCGGGGCACGCGCCATGCTGTCGGCCGGCGAGACGGCGGAGGCACAGGCGCTCGATGCCGCCGCCGCACCGCGCGGCCAGGTGAAACTGGCGGTCCCGATGTCGTTCGGTCTTGCCTATGTCGCGCCCGCTCTGCCTGATTTTCTGGAGGCCTATCCCGATGTGACGGTGGAGCTCGATCTCAGCGATGCGCTCGTCGATCTGGTGGGCGGGGGCTATGATGTCGCGATGCGGATCGGCGTGCTGGCCGATTCCGCGCTGGTGGCGCGGCGGCTCTGCGATGTGCGGCTGCTGGCGATCGCCGCGCCGGCCTATCTCAAGGCGCGCGGCACGCCGGAGCATCCGCGCGATCTCAGCACCCATGACGGCCTAACCTATGGCCTTGCCGTGACGCCCGAAATCTGGCGCTTCCGCAGCATGGACGGCGAAGATGTCGCCGTGCGGCCCCGGCCCCGCCTGCAGTCGAATAACGGCGATGCACTGATGGCGGCGGTGCGCAGGGGTCTCGGAATAGCGCTGCTGCCGGATTTTATCTGCGCCAGGGATGTCCAAAGCGAGCAGGTGGTGCCGATCCTTTCGGGCTGGCTGAACGGACTTACCGGGGTGGCGGGGCTGCATCTGGTGACGCCGCCGGGCGGCCACCGGCCAGCGCGGGTGACGGCGCTGATCGAGTTTCTTGCCGCGCGCTTCGCCGCCGCGCCATGGCGGCAGGTGAAACAGCGCTGATTCCAAACGCAGAATCGGAGCGCTTGACTCCTGTCCTATCGGCGAGGCTGAGTAAGAACGAAAAGTGAACATAAATCTACATCCCATGCCCGCACCCGTTTCCCTTTTGCTCGATCAAATGCGCCGCCTCGCCGCCACGGAGCGGCCCGGCAAGCGCGTGCGGCTTGGCGATGCGGCGATGGACACGGCGCTGTCCGGCGGGCTGAAGCTCGGCGCTCTGCACGAGGTCTATGCCGCGTCCGGGGGCGATGCGGCGGCGGCGAGCGGGTTTGCGCTGGGATTGGCGATGCGGGCCTCAGCCGGCAAGCCGCTGCTCTGGGCGCGGGAGGACATGCTCGATGTCGAAACCGGCCTCGTCTATGCGCCGGGTCTCGCCGCGTTCGGCATCGCGCCGCAATCGGTCGTGCTGGTTCGGGCGCGTGACGCCGAGAATGTGCTGAAAGCCGGTGAAGATGCCCTGCGCTGCCGGGGGCTGGGCGCGGTGATGATCGAACCGTGGGGATCGCCGGCGCGGCTGGGTCTTACTGCCAGCCGCCGCCTCGTTCTCGCCGCTGCGGCCTCGGGCGTGACGGCGGTGATGCTGCGCGTGGCAGGCGCGCCCTCACCCAGCGCGGCGGAGACGCGATGGCGCATCGCGGCAGCGCCGTCGCGGCGGCTGGATGCGGATACGCCGGGACCGCCCGCTTTCGACGTGACGCTGTTGCGGCAGCGCGGCGGGGATGCCGGCCAAAGCTGGTTTGTGGAGTGGAATCGTGACCGCCTTTCATTTGTCGCACGCGGCGAGCAGTCCGCTGCGCCGCTATCTCGCACTGTGGTTTCCGTTCCTGCCGGCGGAACGGCAGGTGAAATTCTGCGGCTTACAGGATGAGCCGCTAGTCCTCACCGGCAAGACCGGCAATGCGCTGCGCCTTTCAGCCGTCAGCCGCGTTGCGGCGGGCATCGGCCTCACACCGGGGCTGACGCTGGCCGATGCGCGGGCCCGCATTCCGGCGCTGATCGCAATCGAGAGCGACACGGATGGCGATACCCGCCTGCTGGGGCGGCTGGCCGCATGGACCGATCGCTTCACGCCCCTTGTGTCGCTGGATGGCGGGGATGGGCTGATCCTCGACATCACTGGCTGCGCTGCGCTTTTCGGCGGCGAGGCGATGCTGCGCAAGAGCGCGATGATTCAATTGAAGCGGCTTGGCTTCAGCACGAAGGCAAGTGTTGCCGGGACGCCTGAGGCGGCTGCTGCGCTGGCCCGGTTCAGCCGCATTGCCATCGTCGCAGAGGGCGGCGATGCGGCAGCCGTCGCACCCCTGCCTGTCATGGCGCTGGGCGCAAGCACGGAGACGGGCCTGGCTCTCAACCGGGCTGGACTGAAGACCGTGGGCGATCTCGCAACGCGGCCTTCGGCTGCGCTCGCCTCGCGTTTCGGCAACGATCTCGTGCGGCGGCTGGCGCGGATATGCGGGCTCGAAAACAAACGGCTGACACCGTTGCGGCCTTTGCCGCAATGCCGCGCCGTCCGTCGCTTCCCCGAGCCGTTGATCAACGCGGATGTACTTGAAGACAGTCTCAAACACTTGCTTGGCGACGTTTTTAGCGAGCTGGAGCGGCGCGGTGAAGGCGGCCTGACATTCGAAGCGGGTTTTTTCCGCAGCGATGGCGAAGTGCGCCGTATCGCCGTCGAGACGGGCCGTGCGTCACGCGACGGGCCGCTCATTGCCAAGCTCTTCGCCGAACGCATGGCGGTGCTGGCCGACCCCATCGATCCGGGGTTCGGGTTCGATGCGATGACTTTGAGCGTGCTGCACACCGCCCGGCTCGACGCTGTACAAACCAATCTTGAAAAGGATCAGGGCGAAAACGGTTTTAGCGATCTCATCGATCGGCTGACCGCGCGGTTCGGGCGCGAGCGTGTCCACAGCTTCATGCCGGAGGACACCCATATCCCCGAACGGGCGGCACGGCGCAGCGGTGTGTTCAGCAAGGGCAGCAAGACGGCCTGGCCCCAGAGCGAACCGGATGAACCGCCCTTGCGGCCGCTTCAGATGTTCAATCCGCCGCAACCCGTCGATGCGATCGCCGGCACACCGGACGATCCGCCCAAGGCGTTTATCTGGCGCCGTGTCCAGCATCGCCTCACCGCCGTCGAGGGGCCGGAGCGCATCGCGCCGGAATGGTGGCGCGGCGGCGAGACGCTGACGCGCGACTATTACCGGGTGGAGGATCAGGCAGGGCGGCGGTTCTGGATCTATCGCCGCGGGCTCTATGAGCGTGAGACGCCAACGCCTCAATGGTATCTGCACGGGCTCTTCGCGTGACGCGCTTCGCCGAGATGGTGGCGGCCAGTAATTATTCGTTCCTGCGCGGGGCATCCTCGCCGCAGGATATGGTGCTAACCGCGTTGCTGCTCGGCCATGAAGGCATCGGCATCGCCGACCGCAACACGGTTTCGGGCGTGGTGCGGGCCTATGCCGAGTTGACGCATCTGCGCGAATATGGCGTGCCGTCGGGCGCGAAACGCAAGACTGGTGGGTCGCCCGGCGAGTTCGAATGGGTCGCACGCGGCGAAGACATTCCTTTCGGGCAGGATGAGATCAAAGCCAAAGCGGCGGCGTTCAAACTGGCGGTCGGCGCGCGGCTGGTGTTTTCCGACGGCACCCCCGACATCGTCGCCTATCCGGAAAGCCGCGAAGGCTGGGCGCGTCTTTGCCGTCTGCTCACGGTTGGCAATCGCCGGGCGAAGAAGGGCAATTGCATTCTGCATCTTTCCGATCTGACCGCCGACGCCGGCGGGTTACTGCTGATCGTTATACTGGAACGCCAAATGCCGCCGGATACCTGTATGGCAGAGCTCGCCGGCGCAGCGCCCGGCTCTTTATGGCTAGCGGTGACGATGCTGCGCCGGGGCGATGACCGGCGGCGTCTCGCCACATTGTCGAAGTTCGCGAGCCGGTATCGTCTTCCCCTCATCGCGACCAATGACGCGCTATATGCCGTGCCTGAGGCGCGCGATCTGCAGGACGTGCTTACCTGCATCCGCAGCGGTGTCACCATTGCGGCAGCGGGCCGCAGACTTCAGCCCAATGCCGAGCGCCATCTGCTCGCACCGCAGGAAATGGCGCGGCTGTTTCGCGATGCGCCTGAGATCGTGACGGAGAGCGCCGATCTACTCTCGCGGATCGACTTTACGTTGAAGCAGCTGACCTATGAGTATCCTGATGAGCCTGTACCACCCGGCTGGAAGGCACAGGCTTGGCTGGAGGATCTGACGCGGCGCTGTGCATTAATCCGTTATCCCAAAGGTACGCCGGACAAGGTGGCGAAATTGCTGCGCGAAGAACTGGCGCTGATCGGTCAGCTTAAATATGCGCGATACTTCCTCACACTTTACGATCTGGTCCGGTTTTCGGAGAGCCAGCGCATTCTCTGCCAAGGCCGCGGCTCGGCTGCCAATTCTGCCGTCTGTTACGTTATCGGCATCACATCGATCGATCCCGACCAGCATGACGTGCTGTTCGCCCGGTTCATTTCAGCCGACCGGGGCGAGCCGCCCGATATCGACGTGGATTTCGAACACGAGCGCCGCGAAGAAATCATTCAGTATGTCTATGAGAAATATGGCCGCCATCGCGCCGGGATCGCCGCGACGGTCATCTCATACCGTCCTCGAAGCGCCATTCGCGATGCCGGCAAAGCGCTGGGCCTTACCGACGACGTGACCGCACGGATCGCCGGGCTGCAATGGGGAAGCTGGGGTGAGGCGATCCCGCTCGACCAGGTTCGGCAGGCCGGACTCGACCCGGAGAATCCTATCATTGCGAAGGCCGTCGAGATGGCCGGCCGGCTGCTCGGCTTTCCACGACATCTCTCGCAGCATGTCGGCGGTTTCGTTCTGACGCGTGGGCGGTTGGACGAGATGGTGCCCATCGGCAATGCGGCGATGGAGGAGCGCACCTTCATCGAATGGGACAAGGAAGATATCGACGCGCTGGGCCTGATGAAGGTCGATGTGCTCGCGCTCGGGATGCTGACCTGCATTCGCAAAGCGCTCGATCTGATGCAAGCGCATGAGGAGACGCCCCATCGCCTGCTCTCAGATATTCCGCAGGATGATTGCGCGACCTACGACATGCTGTGCAAAGGCGACTCAATCGGCGTCTTTCAGGTGGAGAGCCGGGCACAGATCAACATGTTGCCGCGCCTCAAACCGCGAAACCATTACGACTTGACCGTTCAGGTAGCTATCGTCCGGCCGGGACCCATCCAAGGCAATATGGTTCACCCATACCTGAAGCGTCGCGATGACAAGAAGGAGATTGTCTTTCCATCCCCGGCGCGCGAGCACGGCCCTTCGGATGAACTTCATCCAGTACTTGGTAAGACATTAGGGGTTTCGCTGTTTCAAGAGCAGGCCATGCGGCTAGCCATCGTCGCAGCTGAGTACACGAATGCGGAGGCGAACCATCTACGCCGTGCAATGGCGACCTTCCGCAATGTCGGCACCATTCATTTGCATGAAAAGCGTTTTGTCGGGCGGATGATTGCGCGTGGATATGATCCGGTCTTTGCGCAGAATAGCTTCAACCAAATAAAGGGGTTTGGCAGTTATGGCTTCCCAGAGAGCCACGCGGCTGCCTTCGCGCAGCTCGCTTACATTTCCTCGTGGATCAAATGCCATCACCCGGCGGCGTTTGCGTGTGCGTTGCTGAATTCGCAGCCGATGGGGTTTTATGCGCCCGCACAGATCGTGCGGGATGCGATCGAGCATGGTGTGCTCGTGCGGCCGGTCGATGTGAATGAGAGTTTCTGGGACAATTCGCTTGAGGTGGATTCGCCCGGAGCTAAGCCGGCGGTCCGGCTCGGCTTCCGGCAGATTGATGGGTTTTCGGAAGAGTGGGCGGCGAAGATCGTCAGGCACCGCACGCAGCCCTTTCATGACATCGAACGGCTGCCGCGCGTGACGGGCGTGCCGGGGCGGGCGATGCGTCTGCTGTCGGATGCCGACGCGTTTCGCTCCATGGGGCTGGACCGGCGCGAGGCGCTGTGGGCGGTGCGGCGATTGCCGGCGGATCACCCTTTGCCGCTTTTTGCCGCAGCGGCCGCGCAGGAACTTGGTGTGGATGCCGATGCGATGCTGCCCGTCATGCAACTGCCAGAGCACATCGTTGCCGATTATCAGATGACGCGGCTGTCGTTGAAGGGGCATCCGATGCAGTTGCTGCGGGATGCGTTGCGCACCGAGCGGATTTTGAGTTGCGCCGAGGCCGGAGCACTGAAGGACGGCGCATCGGTGCGGGTGGCGGGCGTGGTGCTGGTGCGTCAACGGCCGGGCAAGGGCAACGCGATCTTCATCACGCTGGAGGACGAGACCGGCATTGTGAACATCGTGCTGTGGGCGCGGCAGTTCGAGGCGTTTCGCCGCGACGTGATGACGGCGCGGCTGATGGTAGTGACGGGCTGCATCCAGCGGAGCAAGGAAGATGTCGTGCATCTGATGGCCGACCATATCGGCGAACGGAACGCGGCACTGGACAGTTTATCAGATACGCACCGGACGCAAATCGAACTATCGCGCGCCGATGAGTTCGCTCATCCGCAAATCCCGCGTGGGCGGCACCCACGCGATGCGCGTGTAGTGGTGAAGTCGCGGGATTTTCACTAATTGCCGAACGGCTTGACGAAGGGCGGCAGGACCGCGAGAGCTTCTGCAAATATATGAGGACTATCCCATGAGCGCCCCTGCCCGGCTTCGCCGCCTGCTGAGCGAGACCAAGATCGTCGTCGCGCCCGGCGTTTATGACGGCATTACCGCGCGCCTCAGCGAGCAAGCGGGCTATGCCGCCGCCTATATGACGGGCGCCGGCACCTCGATGGCCAGGGGCTATCCCGATTTCGGGCTGCTAACGATGAACGAGATGGCCGATAATGCCGGGATGATCGCGCGCACGATTTCCGTGCCGCTGATTGCCGATGCCGATACCGGCTATGGCAATGAGCTGAACGCGACGCGGACGGTGCGCGAGTATGAGATGCGCGGGGTGGCGGCGATCCACATCGAGGATCAAGTGTCGCCCAAGCGGTGCGGGCATCTGGACGGCAAGGAGATCGTGCCGAAGGACGAGTTCGTGGCGAAAATCCGCGCTGCGGCGGCAGCGCGGCGCGATCAGGATTTTCTGATCATTGCGCGCACGGATGCGCGCGCCGTGACGACATTCGAGGATGCGATCGAGCGGGCCAATGCGGCGCTGGAGGCCGGGGCCGGCATGGCGTTCGTCGAGGCGGCGCAGACGCTGGAGGAGATGGCGGCGGTGCCGAAGCTGGTGAAAGGTCCGTGCCTTCTCAACATCGTGCCGGGCGGCAAGACGCCCCAGGTGACGCTGAGCGAGGCCGAGGCCATGGGTTATCGGCTGGCTATCCTGCCAGGCTTGCTGATCACGGCGGTGGTCGAAGCGGCGGACCGGGCGCTGGAGGCCCTCAAGGCGGGCGATCCGGCAAAGGCGGTGCCAGGGGCCGATCTGATCGCCGCGTTCGCAAGGTTCGGCACGGCGGAATGGAACGCGCTGCGGCGGGGCGGCTAGGGCCTATTCCAGCGTTGCGTACTGCGTTGTGCGGTCGGCCGCGCGGGCGGACCCGATACGGTCGACTGCATCGCGGAGGTCATGGAGGTACGTTTCGATCACGCCGTTGTTGGAATTACTGACCGTCGCGTGCAACGCATCGGGCGGTCCCTGACGATCGTGAAACCAGCCCTTCGCCAGCATCGCGTCGCCCAGCGCAAAAATATCGATCTCCCGCGACGCAGCAGGATCGGCGGCGATGGCGACGAGGTGATAGTTTCCTCCGCCAAGCACGCGCAGGCCCTCAATGGCGGCAACGCCGGCGCGCATCGCGTCGGCATTGGCGAGCGCCGATTCTGTGAGCTTCAGATAGCCCTCTAGCCCGAGATGACGCATGACGGCCCAGGCCGCTGCCATCGGCAGACCGGAGCGCGTGCCCTGAAGATTGGGTGAGGCGTAGAAGCCGCCGAGCCAATCGTCGAAGACGAAGGTCTGATAGGCGCGCAAAGCCTTGTCGCGATAGAGAATGACCGAGGCACCTTTGGGCGCATAGCCGAGCTTGTGGATGTCGGCCGAAATCGAGCTGACGCCCGGCACACGGAAATCCCATGGCGGCACCGCGCGCCCCAGCCGCTCGGCGAAGGGCAGGACGAAGCCGCCCATGCAGGCATCGACATGGCAATTGGCGCCAGCCCCGGCGGCGAGCGCTGCGATGGCCGGAATGTCATCAATGACGCCTTGGGGGTATTGCGGGGCGGAGCCGACGATCAAAACAGTATCCGGCGTCACCGCAGCGCCGATCGCGGTGACGTCGGCGGTCCAGTCGGCCTTCACCGGCGTTTTCGCCACCTTGATGCCGAACATATGCGCGGATTTGTGAAAGGCCGCGTGGGCGCTTTCCGCGACGATCATCTGAGGCGCGGCGATACCGCGTTCTTTCGCGCCGCGTTCGCGGGCGGCGAGCACGGCGCACTGGATCGATTCCGTGCCGCCGCTCGTCATAAAGCCCGCGGCACCTGCAGGCGCGTTCAGAAGCCCCGCCGTCCAGCCGACCACCTCGCTCTGGATTTGTCCAAGCGAGGGAAACGCTTTGGTATTGAGGGCGTTTTCGTGGAGGTACAGCGCGGCTGCGCGCTCGGCGACCGCGTGCACCGAAGGCCCGCCATCATAGACCATGCCGAATGTGCGGCCCTCGCTCCACCGGACGTCGTTTGCCCGCTTGGCGGCGAGCGCCTCCATCACCGCTTCGATCGGCTGGCCTTCGGTTGGAAGCATCGTGGTCTGGGTCCGGAAAGATATTTCAGTATTGTAGAGACTACCGCCCCTGGCCATGCAAGCGCGGGCTTGCGGCATCGTGCCGCCACCACTTAGCGTCCTCCGCCATGAGCATTTTTCCAGACGATTACGGTGCGGCGCGCACGCTGTTCCGCCAAGCGGCGCAAGACGCCGGTGCGACGCTGAGCGCCGTCAGACATCCCAGCGCCACAGCGCCGGACGGCAGCGATCTGGCGGTCGATCTGGCCTGGCTCGGCGATGTAGACGCGCGGACCGTTCTGCTCTGCGTTTCCGGCCTTCACGGCTTTGAGGGGCCGGCAGGATCGGCAGCGCAGACCGCGTGGCTGAAAACTGAAGGCGCACACCGGATCCCCCCCGGCACAGCCGTTCTTTTCGTTCATGCGCTCAACCCATGGGGCTTCGCCTGGGTCAGCCGCCTGACCGAGAACAATGTCGACATCAATCGCAACTTCATCGACTGGAGTATGCCGCCGCCGGCGAACCCGTTCTACAGCCGCGTGCGCGATGTGCTGCGGGTGGAGGACCTGTCCGGCGAGACGCTTTTGCGCCTGCTCGGGACGCAGCAAGCGCTGGCGGCGGAGATCGGCCCGGCTGCCGCTCAGGTCGCGGTCGATTTCGGACAGTATGACGACGCAGAGGGCATCACCTATGGCGGGGCTGGACCGGAGTTCGGCCACCGCGTCATTGCGGACGCGGTCGTGCCACGACTTTTAGCGGCGCGCCGGATCGGTCTTGTCGACTTCCACACCGGGGTCGGCGCCTATGGCGAGGTGGCATTTCTTCCCTTGAACGGAGCTGACGACCCCGTCGCCGCCGCATGGTGGGGACAGGACCGGGTGACGGCATGGAGGCGATCGGCGATCGAAGCGGAGATCGAGGCTGACCCCAACCTCGTCAATCTGCCGCTGGCGAAGAGCGGACAGCTGAAACACCGCCTGGCCGCTCTGCTGCCAAGCGCGCCTATCGATGGCGCGATCGTCGAGTTCGGCACAGCGAAGGACGGCGAACTGGCGAGCCTCGTCTATGTGACGCTTTACGAGCGCTGGCTGCGCTTTGTCGACCGCAGCGATCGGATGGACGAACGCCACGCCGGGTTTCGCGCCATGGCCCGGGCCTGCTTTGTGCCGGAGGACGATGATTGGCGCGCGATGGTGGTGCGCGAAGGGCCGCGTATCCTTTGGGAGGCGCTGGATGGGCTGACACGGGAGCGTTGATGTCCTGTGTCACGTTCCAAGGCTGGCAATCGGCATGGGAATGCCCAAATCTCCGCGCATGACAGACGTAGCGTTCGACAATTCCTATCGCCGCCTGCCCGAGCGCTTTTATGCGCCGCTGGTGCCGGCTGAGGTCACCGCGCCGCACCTGATCGCTTTCAACCACGATCTGGCAGCGGAACTCGGCCTCGATGCCCCGGAGATTGAGGCGGACGCTGCGCAGCTATTCTCAGGCAATGCCATTCTTCCGGGGGCTGAGCCGATCGCGCTCGCTTATGCCGGCCATCAATTCGGGCAGTTCGTACCGCAGCTGGGCGACGGGCGGGCGGTACTGCTTGGCGAAGTGATCGGCCGCGATGGGCAACGGCGGGACATTCAGCTGAAGGGCTCCGGCCCGACGCCGTACTCGCGCCGGGGCGATGGACGCGCGGCACTGGGGCCAGTGCTGCGCGAATATGTGGTGAGCGAGGCGATGCACCGGCTTGGCGTGCCGACCACACGGGCGCTTGCAGCCGTCGCGACCGGCGAAGGCGTGCTGCGCGAGACCGGGCTGCTGCCCGGCGCAGTGCTCACACGCGTGGCGGCGAGCCATATCCGGGTCGGCACGTTCCAGTATTTTTCGGCGCGGCGTGATATCGACGGGCTGCGCCTGCTCGCCGATCATGCGAGTGCGCGGCACTATCCTGAACTGAAGGATGCGGCGAACCCTTATCTCGCGCTCTTCAATGCGGTGGCCGCGCGGCAGGCGGCGCTGGTGTCGAAATGGATGCAGCTTGGCTTCATCCACGGCGTGATGAACACCGATAACAGTTCGATCTCCGGCGAGACGATCGATTACGGGCCGTGTGCGTTTCTCGATGGCTATGACCCGGCGAAAAAATTCAGCGCGATCGATCAGGGCGGACGCTATGCCTTCGGCAACCAGCCCGGCATCGCGCAGTGGAATCTGGCGCGCTTCGCCGAGACGCTGCTCGGGCTGATCGATGAGAATATTGAAACGGCCATCGCTGCGGCGAATGAAGGGCTGACGGCTTTCCCCGCGCTGTTCCAGCAGCACTGGACGGGGGGCATGCGACGCAAGCTCGGAATCGTGTCGGCCTCGGATGAGGACGAAGCGCTGATTGCCGATCTGCTCAATCTGATGGCGGCGGCCAATGCGGATTTCACGCTGACTTTCCGGGCGCTCTCAAAGCTTGTCGAGGATCACAGTGCAGAGGACGAGGTGCTGGGCATCATGGGCGGCGACGGCACCGCGTGGATTGCGGCGTGGCGGGCGCGGTTGACTTCAGAAAGCGCACCGTTGATGCGGAGCGTCAATCCGGTGCGGATCCCGCGCAATCACCGGCTGGAAGCGATGATCGCGGCTGCCGAGCTGGGCAACTTCGCGCCGTTCGAGACTTTGATGGCGGCGCTGGCGCGGCCTTACGAGGACGATCCGGCTTTTGCGGCATTTGCTGACGCTCCGGCAGAAGACGAGCGCGTCGAGCGCACCTTCTGCGGCACCTGAAGACTCAGGCGGCGCGCTGCGCGAGCGCGATGGCCCCGAGCGGGCCTGCCTGCGGGCCGAGCTGTGGCGGCGCGACGTAGCTGTCCATCATGTCCATCAGCGCCGCCGTTGCGCCATAGCCCCCAAGGCTCTTTGCTAGGCGTGTGCGAATGTCCGCGAGAAGCTGCGGCTGGCTCGTCGCGACCCCGCCGCCGACAAGGATGCGCTGGGGCGCTACCGTCAGCACTAGACTGTGCAGCAGCGCGCCGAGGGCGTGTGCAACGCCCGCCCAGACCGGATCGTCTGCGGTGAGGGTGCCGCCGCGCTTTCCGGTGCAGGCTTCGATCGCGGTACCGGAGGCGAGACCCTCGACGCAGTCACCGTGAAACGGGCACGAGCCGGGCCATGTGTCGCCGGGCAGGCGCGGAATGCGGAGGTGCCCGGCCTCGACATGGCCGAGGCCGCTAATCGGCCTGTTCTGGATAATGGCGCCGACGCCGATGCCGGTGCCGACCGTGACATAGGCATAGCTGGCAAGGCCTTTCGCCCCGCCCCAGCGCCCTTCGGCGAGGGCCGCGCCGTTGACATCGGTATCGAGGACAAAGGGCACATCCAGCGTGCGGGCGCGAGCCAGAAGATCGGTGCCGCTCCAGCCCGGCTTGGGCGTCGCGACGATGGTGCCGAAGGCGGGTGACGCGGGGTCGAGATCAAGCGGGCCAAAGCTGCCGATGCCCAAAGCGGCAAAGCCGTGCCGCAGTTTCCAGCTCGCGAGGGTATCGTGGATGGCATCGAGCGTGGCGGCGGGGTCGCGCGTCTCGATACGGATTTCGTCGCGAATATCGTCAGGACCGGTGGCCAGGATGCAGATGCATTTGGTGCCGCCGAGCTCGACACCGGCGACAAGGGGAGATCCAGTCATGGCCGCGACCTGCTACGACAGCGTCCGCAGATAGTGCAGGCTGGCTTCGACGCTCGGCCAATAGGGTTTGGGCGGAAAATCGTGCTCGACGAAGTAGTGTTCGACACCAGCAGTGCCGGAAGCGGCGAGCAAGGATGGAAAATCGAGCGTTCCCGATCCCACATCGGTCATCCCGCCATCCGGCGTCATGTCTTTCAGGTGCACGAGCCTGACGCGACCCTGCAGCTTCTCGATCATCGCGCGGGGGTCTTCGCCCGCCTTCTTGAGCCAGTAGACGTCGAGTTCGAAGTGGACGAGGTCGGGGTCGGTTTCGGCGAGAAGCAGATCGAAGGGGCGCGTACCGCCGTCCGTCTCGAATTCAAAATCGTGGTGATGATAGGCGGTGCGAAAGCCGGCATCGCGGGCGCGCGGCGCAAAGGCATTCAGTTTCGAAATGATGGTTGGCCAGTCGCGGCCCTGCGGTTCCACATAGGGCATCACGATGTAGCGGCAGCCCAGCGCCTTCGCCATGCGCAGGACGTCATCCGGCCTTTCGCTCATGTCGGAGAGCCCGACATGAGCCGAGGGACAATCGAGCCCGATCTCCTGCATGTGCTTGCCAAGGGCCTCGAAGTCCATCGTCAACGGCGCGGCGAACTCGACGGCGTCGTAGCCGATATCGCGGATGCGCCCGAGCGTCCCGAGGGGATCGTCGCCGAAGGGACGTCGCAAGGTATAAAGTTGAATGCCGATGGGTTTCACGGGGATCACAAAGCTCCATCCTGCAAGAGGTCTGCCGCATGGTGGGCTGCGCGGGCGGCCAGCGCCATATAGGTGAGAGACGGATTCATCGAGGCGCTGGAGGCCATCGCGGCGCCGTCCGAGATGAACAGGTTGGCGACGTCGTGGGCCTGGCACCAGCCATTGAGGACAGATGTGGCGGGGTCGCGGCCCATGCGGGCTGTCCCCATCTCGTGGATGCGATCGCCCGGCGGCGAAAGCACCGAGCCGGCCTCTTCCCATGGCGTGATGTCGACGCAGCCTGCGGCCTGCAGCATCTCGGCCGCGTCGCGCGCGGCTTCACGCATCATCGCGTATTCGTTGGGGCCGTTCGCGGCATCGATAATTGGCACCGGGATGCCCCATGTATCGGTGCGGGTTCTTGAGAGCGTCACCCGGTTGTTCGAGTCTGGGAGAACTTCGCCGAACGGCATGAGCGAGAAGGACCACGGCTTGCGCCCGGGCTCGTCATCTTCGCGTTCTGAGCCGCCGAGGGCGCGGGCTTCGATCCGGCGCGTGCGGCCGGCGCCCCCCTGCATGCCGAAGCCCCGCAGATAGGGCTTGTCGCCCTCGGTGGTGTGGGCATACCGGGGAATATAGATGCCGGTCGGCCGGTCGGCGGGATCGTGGACGTCGTCGAACCCTGGATAGCGGCCGATGATTGCCGGGCAGCTGACATGATCCATCAAATTGCGGCCGACCTGGTCGCTGCCGTTTGCGAGACCGCGCGGGAAGGCATCCGATGCGGAGTTCAAAAGAATGGCAGCCGTATTGATCGTGGAGGCGTTGATGAAAATGAGGCGGGCAGTGAAGACTGTGCCGGCCTTCGTCACGCGGTCTGAGACGCGCACGCCGCTCGCGCGGCCCGTCGCGTGGTCGTAGTCGACCTGCTGGACGATGGCGTCGGTGATGACTGTCAGATTTCCGGTGCGCTGTGCCGCAGGCAGCGTGGCAGCCAACGTCGAGAAGTAGGCGCCGAGCGGGCAGCCGTGAACACACCGCATGTGTTGCTCGCAGCGTTTGCGCCCCAGATCCATATGGACCTTGGTCACGCGGCTGAGATTGGCGGCACGGCCGATAATCATGCGGCGTGTGGGAAAGGCCGCCTCGATGCGCGACTTGGCAACTTCTTCGACGCAGTTGAATTGATAAGGCGGCAGGAAATCGCCGTCGGGCAGATGGGCGATGTCGTCATAGTCGCCGGAGATGCCGGCAAACGCCTCGACATGGTCGTACCAGGGGGCGAGATCGTCGTAGCGGATCGGCCAGTCGACGCCGTGGCCGTCGTTCAGGTTGGATTCAAAATCCTGCGGCGCCCAGCGATAGGGTTGCCGCCACCAGGTGAGCGAGCGACCGCCGAGGTGGTAGCCGCGTACCCAGCGATAGGGTTTTCCCGGCGCTGTCTCGTAGGGATAGTCGTGGTCGCTGGCCCAGAATTTCCGGTTCGATTCAAAGAGCGCATAGGCAACGCCGTCGTAATAGGGATGGTGGAGCGCAAGCTCGTCCGCCGGCACCTGATCTTCGCGCCGCCGCAGTTGCGCAGCGAGGTCGTGGCTGTAATCGGCTCCGTGTTCGATATGGGGGCCGCGTTCCAGCAGCAGCACTTTGAGGCCGCGCTCGCAGAGCTCCTTTGCAGCCCAGCCGCCGCTGATGCCCGAGCCGACGACGATGGCATCGAATTGCATGATGGCTTTTCCGTTTCCTACGTATCGGCTGTCTGAAAGATCTCGACCGCCTGGCGAAGCGCCGCCATCGGTTCCCCGCGCGGAATGAATTCGTGACCGACCCAATGCGCATAACCGAGGTGGCGCAAAAGACCGGCAATAGCGCGCCAGTTCACTTCCTGCCGGTTGTCCAGATTGCTGCGCCCCGGCGCGCCGCCGGTATGGATATGCCCGATCAGATCGACATGCGCCTTGATCGTGCGGGTGAGATCGCCCTCCATCAATTGCATATGGTAGGCGTCGTAAAGCAGCCGCAGGGATGGCGAATTGACCTGTCTGACGATCTCGGCCCCGAAGGCCGTCCGGTCGCATTGATGGCCGGGGTGATCGACTTTGCTGTTGAGCAGTTCGAGAAGCAGCCGCACGCCAGACCGGCCGGCATGCTCAGTGACCGGACCGAGCCCCTCCACGCAGGCGCGGATGGCGGCGCCATCGGCACCATCTCCAAATCTGCTCCCGGCGAAAACGATGACCGCGCCGACACCGGCCTCGGCGGCGGTGTCGATCTTGCGCCGGACTTCGTCTGTCAGATCCGCGTGACGCGCCGGATCGTTGAAGCCGTGCTCGAGCGCGTGGCCGGTGAGGTTCACCAGTTCAAGTCCGTGCTCACGCGCGAGCGGCCAGAGCGGCTGTGGCAGCATCTCGACGCCGCGCGCGCCTGCTTCCGCCGCCTCGCGCAGAAACTGAGCCGGTTCGACCTCACGCCCGTGGGTGAAGGACCACCAGGCAAAGCTTTGGCCTTTCATGGCGCGATGCCCCCCATCGCGACCCAGCGCCCGTCGGCGGCGGCGCTGCTCACGCAGGCGGCGATGAAGCGCATGCCGTCAACGCCGTCGCGCACGCCGGGCAAGTCGGCAGCGGAAGCAGGGGGCCGGCACCCTTCCTTGTGGGCGCGGATGAGCTCGGCGGCGTCGGCGTAGATCTGGGCGAAACCTTCCAGATAGCCTTCGGGATGCCCGGCAGGCAGCCGCGTCGCTGCGAGCGATGACGGGGCAAGACCGGGGCCGCCACGGCGCAGCATGACCGGCGCTTCGCCCAGACGGGTGAACTGCAACAGGTCCGGCTGTTCCTGCGACCATTCGAGCGCGGCGTTCTCGCCATAAACGCGCAGGCGCAGGGCATTCGCCGCGCCGATCGCAATCTGGCTGGCCCAGAGCTGACCGCGACTACCGCTCGCCCAGCGCAGACGAAGCTGCACGTCGTCGTCGAGGCGGCGGCCCGGCACGAAGCGCGAGGTTTCCGCACTGACCGATTGCGCCGGCGCGCCCGCCACGAAGCAGCACAAATGATAGGCGTGGGTCGCGATGTCGCCGAGCGCCCCGCCGGGACCTGCCCGTTTAGGATCGCCGCGCCATTCGGCCTGTTTGTTGCCGGGGAGGTCACGCGCGAGCCAGTCCTGCGCATACTCGGCCTGGATGACGCGTATGGCGCCCAGGGTGCCCGCCGCCACCATGGCGCGGGCCTGACGCATCATGGGGTAGCCGCTGTAATTATGCGTCAGAACGAACGGCAGGCCCGTGCGTTCGGCAGTGCTTTCAAGTTCGATGGCGTCCGCAAGGCTGATGCCCAGCGGCTTGTCGCAGATCACCGCTATGCCCGCCTCAAGAAATGCCTTGGCCGGGGCGTGGTGCAGATGATTGGGGGTTACGATGGCAACGGCGTCGATCCGGTCGGCGCGCGAGGCTTCCGCCTCCGCCATGGTTCGCCAGCTTGCATAGCAGCGCTCGTCCGCGAGGCCGAGCATGCAGCCGAACGCTTGAGAGCGCGCCGGATCGGAACTGAAGGCCCCGGCGACCAGGTCCCATCTATCGTCCAAACGCGCCGCCATGCGGTGAACGGCACCGATGAAAGCGCCCTCTCCACCGCCGATCATGCCGAAGCGGAGGCGCCTGTCAGCGTTCAAGACCGAGCATCCGCCGATTTGCAGCCGCATCGACGCCGGTGGCGGCGAAATCGTCAAAGCTTTTGCCTGTCACCTGGATGATGTGATCGCGAATGAAGGGAGCGCCTTCGCGCGCGCCATCGACAGGGTCCTTGAGCGCGCATTCCCATTCGAGAACCGCCCAGCCGCGATAGCCGTACTGCGCGAATTTCGAGAAGATCGCCTTGAAGTCGATCTGTCCGTCGCCAAGGGAGCGGAAGCGGCCTGCACGATCTTTCCAGGGCTGGTAGCCGCTATAGACGCCTTGCCGCCCGCTCGGCCGGAATTCGGCGTCCTTGACGTGAAACATGCGAATGCGCTCGTGATAGAGATCGATGTATTCCAGATAGTCGAGCTGCTGCAGCATGAAGTGGCTGGGGTCGTAGAGCAGGCAGGCGCGCTTGTGATGATCCACCCGGTCCCAGAACATCTCGACGGTGGCTCCGTCGAACAGATCTTCGCTGGGGTGGATCTCGTAGCAAAGGTCGACGCCCGCATCGTCGAAGGCATCGAGGATGGGGCGCCAGCGGCGGGCCAGCTCGTCGAAGGCTTCCTCGATCAATCCCGCCGGGCGCTGGGGGTAGGGATAGAAATAGGGCCAGGCGAGCGAGCCTGAGAACGTGACGTGGGCTTCAAGGCCCAGACGCTTGGAGGCTTTGGCGCCCATAAGAACCTGATCGACCGCCCAGGCCTGCCGCGCCGACGGGTTGCCGCGCACACGCGATGGCACGCCGCCATCGAACATCTCGTCATAGGCGGGATGCACGGCCACCAGCTGGCCCTGCATATGGGTCGAGAGTTCGGAAACGACGACACCGGCATCGGCGAGCACGCCGCGCACCTCGTCGCAATAGGTGTCGCTTTCAGCGGCCAGCTTCAGATCGAACAGCCGCTTGTCCCAGGTCGGAATCTGGACGCCTTTATAGCCAAGCTCGCCGGCCCATTTGGCGATCGCCGGCAGCGAGTTGAATGGCGGTTCGTCGCCGGCAAACTGCGCCAGGAAAATGGCAGGTCCTTTCATGCACCCTCCGATTTACGCGCGCCACGCCCCAACGTCGGGCCCGTACGCGACAGAACCCTAACATGCGGCGCGCAGGTGGCGAGATGTGACAGCCCGAATGCTGCGCGATATTCGCTTTCGCTGGGTCTTTGAAAGAATGGCGCGCGGAGCAGGGCCGATCGGCTCGCGCTCAGCTGCACAGGTCTCAAAAATCGAGCGTTTTGCGACCTTATTCAGCTCAGCACCCGGAGACCATAAGTGAGCAATCGTCATACATTGTCTGCCGGGTTGTAGGACGGCGCACCGGTGTCAGGGATCAGGCGCGGTGACTCAAAATTGCAGCGGTCGATCGTGTTCTAAGACGCGGTGCTGAGACTATACGCTCGACCCTTTCGCAAGCTTTTCTAACGCCGGCGGTCCAGAACAGAGGCTGGCCTGGACGCACGGCCCTCGCGGATGTCAGCGGACAGCAACACTCTTGCCCTCTTTTTGCATCAATTGCCTGCCCAAAAGGTCTGCGATCAGTGGATTGGCAAAGCGCCGTTTAACTGTCACTGCCAGAAAAGTCTCTGAAATCCCAGGCAGCCGGGCGACCTCCTGCAGGTCTCGCGACGCGAGCTCGTCTTTCACAACAATTGGCGGAATGGCGGCGAGGCCGATCCCCTCGCGAACCAGCAAGCGCATCATGGCCATATCGTCGACCTCGGCGGCGATCTGCGGCTTGACCTTGAGCCGGTCCACCAGGGCATCAAAGTCGGATCGGATACTGTTACCTAGGGTAGGCAGGATCAGCGGTTCCTCAGCAAGGATGACAGCGAGGCTCTGTTTATGCCGCCGCCTGTGCGCCCCGATCAGACTGACAGGTTGCTCGTCGATCTTGTGGACGATGAAGCCGCCACCTTCGGCCGGCGGGGTGAACTGGTTTGTCAGCACGACATCGAGCTGCAAGGCGCCGAGTGCAGCGGCGAGTTCGCCGGCGCTGCCCGAGCGCAGGATGGTCTCGACATCAGGGCGCACCAGAACGGGGCGGAGGAAAGCGAGCTGGAAATTCCGCGACAGTGTCGCCAGCGCACCGACGCGCAGAATGCGGCGGGCCTTGCCGCTCTCGCGCAGGGTCTCGATCAGCTCATCGCCGATCGTGAAAATGGATGAGGCATGGTCGAAGGCGATCCGCCCAGCCTCGGTAAGCGCCAGGCTCCGGCCCTTACGCTCGAACAACACATGTCCGAGGCGGTCCTCGAGTTTCCTGATCTGGAGCGACAGCGCAGACTGGGAGAGGTTCAGCTTTGCGGCCGCGCGGGTGAGGTTGCCCTCACCCGCCACGGCCCAGAAATAGCGCAAATGGTTGTAGTTGATCGACGACATCGTTCTCTTTTATAGATTGATACCTTCGTAACAATCAATTTTTTAGCTGTATGCGGAGCGTGTATCCGGCGGGCTGCATTTGACTCATCGACTGGTGAACCGTGGCCGCATCGCTCCTTCTGCTCATTCCGCCCGTGTTGTTGACACTTGCGGGGGTTGTCGCATTTGCAGGCCCGAAGTTCCGGCCGCGTGTGGCACCGTTGGCCGTTGAAGGCGCGGCCCTGCTGTCGCTGCTCGCGGCGCTCGCGGCAGCGGTGGTTCTGGCGACCGGCACAGTCATCGATCTGCCGCTGCCTGCCGCTGCCAGCATCGCAGCGTTCCTGCGGCTGGATGCGGTCAGCGCCGTGATGACGGTGCTGGTGACATTCGTCGGCTGGATCGTGCTGCGCTACAGCGCCGGTTATCTCGACGGCGAGGCCCGCCAGGGCCCGTTCCTCGGGTGGATGGCGCTGACTCTGGCAGCTGTTCTGGTCTTGGTGTCTGCCGGACATCTCGCGCTGCTGGTCGCCGCCTGGATCGCGACAAGCCTGACGCTGCATCAGCTGCTGCTGTTCTACCCCGAGCGGGTCGAAGCCCAGCGGGCGGCGCACAAGAAATTTCTGACCGCCCGCCTCGCCGACGCAGCGCTGATTGGCGCAACGGCGATCCTGTGGACGACATTCGGCACCGGCGACATTGGCCGAATCGCCGCCGAAGTCGGACAAGCCGGACAGCCCGCCGCGATCAGCATCGCGGCCGGATTGATCGCGCTCGCGGCGGTGCTGAAGTCGGCGCTGTTCCCGGCGCAGGGCTGGCTGACGGAAGTGATGGAGACGCCGACGCCGGTATCCGCCTTGCTCCATGCCGGCGTCATCAATGCCGGCGGCTTTCTGCTTATCCGCCTTTCCGATGTGGTGACGACCTCGCCCGGCGCAATGGCGTTTCTGGTGATGCTGGGCGGCCTCAGCGCCATTGTCGCGGGCCTCGCCATGCTGGCGCAGACCGCCGTCAAGACATCGCTCGCCTGGTCGACCGTCGCACAGATGGGTTTCATGATCCTGCAGTGCGGGCTGGGCCTGTGGCCGCTGGCGCTGCTGCATATCGTCGCCCATTCGCTCTATAAGGCTCACGCCTTCCTGTCGTCCGGCAACGCGGTGGATGAGATCGCTTCCGCCCGGCGTCCGGGTCCAGTCGCGACGCCCAGCGGCGTGGCGGTGGCGCGTGCCTTCGCCGCAGCGCTTGCCATCTACGCCATCATCTACGCGCTGTTCGGCTGGGTCATCGGGTTCGATGCGAAGTCGCCGCAATCCGTCGCACTGGGCGCCATTCTGATCCTTGGTGTTGCGTATCTGATCGCCCAGGGCCTCGCTGGCGCCGCGCCGCGCGCTCTGACCGTGCGGACCGCACTCGCCTCGTTGATGGCGGCGGTCAGCTACTTCCTGCTCCAAGCGGGTGCAGAGTGGCTGACCCGCTGGACCCTGCCCCCGACGCCTGAAGCCGGACCGCTCGAGTGGGCGCTGATCGTGCTGGCGCTCGTCAGCTTCGGCGCAGTGGCAGTGGCGCAGGCGCTTTTCCCGCTGTGGTCCGGGCACCCGGCAGCGCTGGGACTGCGCGTCCATCTGGCGAACGGGCTCTACACCAATGCGGTCTTCGACCGGTTGACCGGCGGCTGGCTGCACAAGCCCGCCAAATCCTGAGGAGACGGCGTCATGACTTCCAAGGAGACATTCCAGATGCTCGACCAAGCGGTCCTCGCCGGTGCGGCTGAAACGGCGCTCCGGCTCATCCCGCCGGCCTGGCCGCTGGCGGCGACCGTCGCCGTCAATCCGTTCCTGGGACATGCGGGCGAAACGCTTGCCGCGACCGGGGCGCAGCTCGCCAGGGTTGGCGGGACGCCCGTCACCATGCCGCGGAGCTGGTATCAGTCGAAGATCGCGTCGGGCGAGATCTCGAGCGCCGATCTTCACGCCGCGACCGGCGTTATGGGCGGGACTGCTCATATGGCAGCCGGCGACACGGCGCCCTTATCGCCACTGCCGACCGTCGCCGACCTTGCGAGTGCCGTCTCCGGCATGAACTGGACCGCCAAGATCGTCGACCGGTTCGGCGTGTGGGCCGCCGGCTACCTCGATCAGGGCCAGGCGCTGTGGGCCGCGCCACAGGACAAGGGCGCGTATCATGCCTGGCGCGCCTATGCAGCGCACGATCTGACGCCAGAGATCTTTGGGCTGAAGGGATTTGCCCGCTTCGTCCATGACAGCCCCTCTGACCCGGAAGCGGCAATTCAGCTCTATGCCGGGATGCTGGGCCTCCAGAGCGCGGCCCTGCCCGCCTATTTCCATCGGCTGCTGATGACGCTGGGCGGCTGGGCGCAGGCCGGGCGCTGGCGGCTGTGGCAGGCCGAGCTGGCGGACGGTCACGACACGGCGCTGCGCGACATGCTCGCGGTGCGCCTCGCCTTTGAGGCGGCGCTTCATGTCCAGTTTCGCACCGCCATCGAGACCGCATGGTCCGATGCCAAGAAAGCCTATGCGGCCCCGGCCGCACCATCAGCAGACTTGCTGATCGACTGCGCGCTGCAGGAGGCCTTTGACCGGGCCGGCCAGCGCAGCCTCATCGCGGCCCTGTCGGCACCGGCGCAAACAACCACGCCGGCGCGTCCCGCCGTGCAGGTCGCGCTCTGCATCGACGTCCGTTCCGAAGTGATCCGGCGGTCGATTGAGAGTGTCGATGCGCGCATCGAGACATTGGGCTTTGCCGGGTTCTTTGGCCTGACGCTGCGCCATCGGCCGCTCGGCTCGATCGTCGAGCAGGACAGGCTGCCGGTTCTGTTGAAGCACGGCCTGCACTCCGAAGCGGTATCGGTTGAGGACCCAGCCGGGACGGAAGCCGCGTCCCGCATCCGCCAGCGCGCCACCCGCGCCTGGGGCCGGTTCCGGCAGGCGGCGGTCTCGTCATTCGCCTTTGTTGAGGCGAGCGGGCCGCTCTATGCGTGGAAGCTGATCAAGGACTCGCTGCGCCTGAGCCACGAGGCTGGCGCCAAGGGCGAGATCATCAAGATCTGCGAGACGCTGGATCTCGATACGCGGGCGACGATGGCGGAGTCGGTCTTGCGCGCCATGTCGATCACTGACCGGTTCGCGCATGTCGTCGTGCTGGCCGGACACGGTGCGGAGGTCGCCAATAATCCGCATGCCAGCGCCCTGCACTGCGGCGCGTGCGGCGGCTACAAGGGTGACGTGAGCGCCCGCGTGCTCGCCGCCCTGCTAAACCAGAGCGATGTCCGCGCGCGCCTTGTCGCTGGTGGGATTGCGGTTCCGGCGGACACGCTGTTCCTCGCGGGGCTGCACAACACGACGACCGACGAGGTTGAACTCTTCGACGGCGACGTCGATGTGAGCGCACGCAAGAGCGAGCTCGACCAGCTCCGCATATGGCTGGCCGCGGCTGCCCGCATCTGCCGGGGCGAGCGGATGGTGCGTCTGCCGCGCGCCCGTTCGGAGAGTGACCTGCTGCGGCGCGCCAAGGACTGGTGCGAGACGCGGCCTGAGTGGGCGCTCGCGGGGTGCAAATCCTTCATCGCCGCGCCGCGCCATCGCACGGCAGGCAAGGATCTGGAGGGCCGCGCGTTTCTCCACTCATATGACTGGCGCGCCGATACGTCCTACGGCGTTCTTGAGTTGATCCTGACCGCCCCGGTGGTCGTCGCCTCGTGGATCAGCCTGCAGTATTACGGCTCGGTCGTCGCGCCGGTGGCGTTCGGCGGCGGCAACAAGCTGTTGCACAATGTCGTTGGCGGCCTCGGTGTGCTGGAGGGCAATGGCGGGGTGCTGCGGACGGGGCTTCCTTGGCAATCGGTGCATGACGGGAAGGATCTGACACACCAGCCCCACCGCCTCTGCGTCGTCATCGAAGCCCCCCGCGAGGCTATTACAGGCGTTCTCGCCAAACATGCCGGTGTTCGCGACCTCTTTGACAATGGCTGGCTCAGTCTGCTTGCGATGGACACAGGCGGCCGCGTCGCATGGCGTTACCAGAGAGACCTGACTTGGGTGGCTGTCGAAGGCGATGTTGGGCCGGCGGCGCTTCCGGCAGCTGCATAGTCAGGCCGTCGCGGCGAAACGATGGCCGCACATCTCTATCACGGGCGCAGGGCGGTCCTCGCCACCGCTCACGGCAAAGCGGCGGCTATCGCACCCGTCATGAAAGCGCGGCTTGGCCTCGAGATAGAGGTTCCGGCCGGGCTCGACACCGACAACCTTGGCACCTTCTCCGGCGAGGTCGCGCGCTTTGGCACCATGGAGGAAACGCTGGAGCGCAAAGCGCAACTTGGACTTGAAGCTGTCGACCTCACTCTTGGGATCGCCAGCGAGGGCAGCTACGGACCACACCCTCATCTTCCCTTTCTGGGTGCCGGCCTGGAGCGGATGATGCTCCTCGATACGGTCCTCGGCTATCGCATCCAAGAGAGTCTCTTTGAGGACAGCCCAGTCTTTGAGAGCGCCGAGATTGCGAACCTGGCCGAGCTGAAGCCTTTCATTGAACGCAGCCGCTTTCCCAGCCATGCAGCCATTGCGAGCCCGGTCGGCGCAGGTTCTGCAGCAATCACATTCAAGGGTCTTCGGAGCGTCGACGAACTGCATCACGCGGTGCGTGTCAGTCTTGAGGCCTCCCCCGATCGGAGGGCGTTAGTTCAGACCGACATGCGCGCTCACATGAATCCGACCCGGATGCAAACCATAGCAAAGCTTGCTGAGCGGCTTGCCGATCGCCTGCTGACGCTTTGCTCCGTTTGCGATGCGCCGGGCTATGGCCGGACCGGTGTCTCGATAGGTCTGCCATGCAGCGATTGCGGTTGGCCCACAGAGCTTGTGCGCGAAGAGATTTTCGGTTGCCACGCGTGCGGGGCGACGGCGACCCGGCCACGCAGCGACGGACTTCGCGCAACAGGCCCACGCAACTGCCCGAACTGCAACCCCTGAAGCGGTGATAGAAGCCAGTCAGCGAACTGCGCTTCGAGCTTAGGAATAGATCGCCATGCCATCGCCGTGGCCGATGGGGTCAGGCTGCAGGAAGCGGCGCAGGGCGTGTGCGTAGGTCCGCGCATTATAATAGAACTGACAAGTTGAGAGTAGGAATTTCAACCGTTCCGCGAGCACCGTCGCACTACGCAGCGGCGATCTTCCAGTCGCGCGCAGCTCGCTCGTGCAGCTGGCGCATGTGGCGCCGGCTGTTGAGATGACGTTCGGTTGAGAAGTTGTTGTGGACGGCGGCGTGCGTGGTGAGGAACCTCTGGGCGGATGCTCGGGACTTGAACCCCTGTTGTTTGCGCTCTCGTCGCCGGATCGGGAGATGTGAATTCTCCGCCCGATTGTTCTCTCGCAATCGGCCTGGCCGATGGAGGTGACGCAGATTCAACTCCTCGAGCGCTGCCCCGTACGACGCCAGCCCGTCGGTGGTGATCAGTTCGGGTTTCACTGGCTGATTGCGCAAGAGCTTGCGGAGCAGCTTCAAAGCCGAGGCTCTGCAACGACCACGCTGCATCACGAGATCCAGCACGACGCCCTCATCATCCACCGCACGCCAGAGATACCAGCGCTCGCCCTTGATGGTGCAGACCATTTCGTCGAGATGCCAA
>Ga0105044_10000582_pt1 | contig 45192 bp, 31 predicted proteins | sample MAT01_FD_78092 | JGI IMG/M metagenome (GOLD analysis project Ga0105044, IMG submission 78092) | Freshwater microbial communities from Lake Fryxell liftoff mats and glacier meltwater in Antarctica - MAT-01 | ecosystem: Environmental > Aquatic > Freshwater > Ice > Liftoff microbial mat | place...
CATATCCAGCATCATCGTTGCTCCGGGACCGGTGGCCCCTCCCGGTTTCTGGGGAACTTCGCGGAACACAAAATACTGGTTCTGCAACTCGCCATTTTTGTCCAAAATGATAAGGCCAAAGCTGATCCCTTCGTTATTTTTAATCTGCTTTTTAGCAGGTGCCCAATTACGCCCGTCTTTTGAAAGGACAGTTAGGAGTTTGTTTGCTCCCATGTGAAACATCATAAAAGTCCCGTCGGGTAGTTTCACCAGGTTATTCTCACCCTTTAACCAGTAAATTGGCTCAGGGGGATCATTAGTGTCTTGCGAGTAGCACTCAGGAACACCCAATGTCAAACCCAGAACGGATAGTACCAGTACAATTGCAGAGTTGGAAAATAATTTGTAATGCATGCTCATTTAAAATTAATTATGAAGAATAAGAGAAGACCAATACCACTTTATTCAAAGCATTTGAACTAATAATTAAATTTATTCGCCGGGGGATTTTCCCAAATCAATGACTGATACCACTCCGGTCCTGTTACGGTTAGAGTCAGGCTCTCCCCCTACGAACCACCATTGTTTATCTTTCACCCTTATCAATGGAGCGGTAGTAGAAGCTTCTATCAATTCTCCTGATTTGCGAACGGACATATCGTTTACATCCACAATCCATATTCCAGTGTGGATACTAAAAGGTTTGCTGTCATCGGCCCTTCCCGTCAGGACCAGGTGGTTGCTGTCAACAGATTCGGCAACCCAGGCATACCCCTTTATCGAAAGATCATTGAGCTTTTTCCATTGGTTATTATCAGGATCATAACGGTAAGCATCGGTCAGAGACAACCCATTCGATAAGCCCCCCATCAGGTACAGGTATTTCCCACAGGCTACCAGCGAAGTCAACATCCTTTTGCCATCCGGAACAGGACGGCATTCCTGCCATTGACCCTTGCTTTCCCTCAGGTCCAGCACAAACATTTTATCTGTATCTGCCTTCCCGGTATTACCGGTACATACATAAAATTTACCGTTTAAAATCGCGCCAGCTCCAGAGTGTATGCCGAATGGCAATTTGGGGAGCGGCTCCCAGGTCTTTCCTGCTTCCACAGAACGTAACCGGTATACATCACGTGATGCCGATTTCCCGTCTTCTGTACCGCCCGCAAAGTACAGGCCACTCGCGTCATGTGCATACATTGCATAGGCCACCGGCTTAGGCAATGCCGGACCCCTTACCCATTGTCCGTTGCTAAAAACGGCCGCATCGCTGAGCCACAACTTCGATGTCTTGTCTTTGCTCCAATTGTTTCCTCCAGCAACAGTTATTTTACCTTCCACCAATCCGCCAATATGGCCTCCCCTACCCCAGCCATCCGGGAGTGAGATTCCTCGACGCACGTTGGCAGGATACTTTAAGGAAGGGCTTAATCCCATTTTTCCAAATAGTTCACGCATTTTTTTTAATTCAGGTTCAGTAAGTGTTTCATTTTTGGGGCGGATATAACGCGGCGGGCCTCCAAAGTATTCAATCGCAGCGCTCCATAACGCGAAGGAAAATCCTTCAATGACAGGGAGGTCATACTTCAATATGATGTCGATTGCTGTTTTCATGTCCTTATTCTGAATAGCCTGCCAGAATTTCAATCCCATTTCCGGCGCATAGGTATACAAGGTGCTGTAATAAGCAGGAGAGCCATAAGGGTAGCCATGAAGATACCGTCCATCGTTGCCGCCACCGAAAATAGCCAGTCGATCCTTAAACATTGTCTGCCGGGTAATGTAATATGGATAATCCACATCTTCTTTCATCGCCACGATGGAATTGATCTTCACCAGCTCGGTTAAAAGTTCAACAGAAAAAAAACCATGCAATACAATTGCAAGGCGGGTAGTAGCGGCAACCTCTTTATAAAATGCAACGATGTCAGCAATGTTTTCACTACCGGCCAGGTCGAGGGGTAACGCTACCTGAACTGCGCTTGCTCCAAGATACTCTGCATACCGGGCATAATCCTTAATATACTCACGGTCCCATGCGCCGGTGGAAGCAATGGTGATAGCCTTATCCCCTACTGTCTCTAAGACGAACCGGGTTAATTCCCTGACTTCAGCATACGACAGGCGATCATATTTTGAGTTACCGGAGGTCAGAGCAATTACCGTACAACCAAACTGCAAAGCCGGTTTAATCATATCACTGACTCCTTTATAGTTGATCTCATAATTTTCTGTAAAAGGAGTGGGAAAGGATAGTATGGGACCCTTTAATCTTTGCTTGAATTCAAGCGGGGGCATAGGAGGTTTTCCATTGGCTGATCCGCTAGCCTGGCTGATACCCGTCACTGGTAAACTCAGGAACGATAAAAGAAAAATAATGATGACCGAGGCCACTGGCCGTGTCAAAAATTTGTTGGAAGGAAAGGATTTTGTTATCATATCTGGTTCTACAGTTTTAATTTACTAATGGGCTGAGAAAGTAGCTTTGGAAATTATTTCTGAATTAAGTAACCCGAATATATACATATGTAATACATATTTAAATCGAATATATGTATAAATATCTAACTGTAAAAAAAATAATTGCCTGAACAGAATTATCATTCTAAAGACTATTGGCCACTACTTAGAAAGGGAGCGGTAACATAGGCATTTGAAATAATTCTATTCTCTACCAGTTTTTTTTTGATATTAGTTATCCAGTTTCGCTGCGGATTAGGTAACAGGAGATTTTCTAATTGCCTGGTAAATTCTCTTTGGTGCTCCATTGCTTTAAATTTATCGTTTGAATATCCTGCTTTAAATAATTCAAGCAATAATTTAATGAATGCAACACCCCCTCCGGAAATTACTCCATCTGCCCCCATTAACAGACTTGAGTCAAAAACTGACTCGTCCCCCTGCATAATAAATCCCGGTCTGCAATTCCTATTCGGATATCGTCTCAGTAACTCCATAAAATTGCCATAATTGCAACTTGAATCTTTTATGCCTGCAACTCCTTCCATATTCAGTATTTTTTCAGTGGTATTCACATCCACATGATTGCCGGTAAAGCCTGCTGCATTATAGAAAATCAGGGGGGAGTTGACGTTGTCAGCAATTTTTTTCATATGCAAAATCAGGCTTTCTGCATCAGGAAATTTATAATAGAAAGGAGTAGTGCAAACAATATAGTCGGCTCCTGCTTTGTCCGCAGCTTTGGCATATTCAATACTTTTCCTGGTTGAGGCGGCTGAAACCGTTGCAAGAATTGGAATCCGGCCCGCCGAATGAGATATAGACGTCTCCAATAGAATCTGGCGTTGGGAATCAAACAGCGCGGCTCCTTCACCCATCGTTCCCATAATCATCAATCCGTTTACTCCTTCACTAATGCAATAATCCAAAAGATTACGCAATGATTTAGTATCAATATCCTCATTCTCCGTTAATGGGGTAGGCATTGCAATGATAACACCTTTTAGCTTTTCAGACTCCATATTAAAACTTAATAGTTATTTAATAAAGTAAACAAATATACAATTAATAAGTATTACATATTTAAAATTTAAACAACTAATCTGATGCTTTCATATCCCATTCAGGCAGGTAAAATTTATGATCGGGCAACACCGGCTCCGCTGCATCAGGCCCCTTCTATTTTTATTTTTGCCCAGCGAATACAACAACTCCAGTCTTCAAAGCACCAGAAAACAAGGAAAACTTCGCCTGATTCCAACTGTAACATCTGGGGGTAACCAAACTTCAATGCACTCAACTCATCGGAACCACCCGCTTTGCCTGTCATCCCCGAATCAGCCAACCTGCTGCCCCAAACCGGTGTTTCCTGAAGCAGGGTCCATGCAGAACCATTGAAATCAAATAATGATGCCCATAAGCCTGGCTTATCAATACGGCGGTACGCCAATAATATCTTTCCATCTTTTAATCGCAACACTTTACAGGTTTGTCCTGCAATACCGATTTCTCCAAACGGTTCAAATGTGTGTCCGCCATCATGGCTGACCGCGAACCGGGTTGGCAAATGTGCAGCTGTCGCCTCCTGGTATGGCCAGCTAACTGCCAGCAGATCTTTTCCATCTAAGGAACATACAGAAATTTCCCAGTGAGTTATTCCTTCTTCCGTTCCGTCGAAAGCTATACCATAGTTTTTCCAGCTGGCACCTTTATCCTTGCTGATGAGCACTAAAGCTTTCTTCCCGTTAAATTCCCGACCAGCGATACGTTGGGTGGAGGTAGGCGCAATCCAGGAGCCATCGGGAAGTTCCACAATGCTATGACAGATTTCAAAGCCTTTATCATCCAACGGCGGAACAATGATTTCTGGCCAGGACCATGTTTTCCCTTTATCCTGCGAACGAACCATTATAAGATCCATTGGCACAAAGCCGAGATTTTCACGGTTGGCAAACAAACCCTTTTCAGGATCATCTCGCCAGAAATTTCCTCCGAATGCTACAAGACCAACTGATGTTTTACAATAACGCACTGTATGACTGCTTGCCCGCACTGTGTTTACGGGTATGGTACGGTCTTCAAATTGCCATGTTTTACCTCCGTCAATCGATCGCGATTGATAACCCAGGTAATCCACAGCTTCCGGGGCCTGTGCGAGACTAAAACCACAAAGCAATTCTTGGTTTCCCAGATCAACTATTGAAGGATGGAATGCGTGAATGGTTCTCAGGTAAGGCTTAGGGTTGGCATAAACAATTCCGGTCTCAATAACTTTCATACAATTTCTTTTAGTAATTCTTTGCTACTATTTTTTATGACGTTGTAATTCCGAATTTTTCTTGACCTCACAATAGCCATGTTCCAGGAATGAACGTTCCGCCCAGAAATTATACAGGAATTCACTTTGAATCATGAGATCATCATCACCATCTTTATTCCAGTCTGCCCCGCTAAAATCTGGGCCCCAGAATACATGAGGGAGGTTCTGCAATTCTTTAGGACGGTAAGGTTCTGAAAACGAAGGTTGCCCCGGCTTACTGTTATTTATCAAGAGTTGTCCCGGCGCAGAAGATGTACCAGACGCAATAATATCTGTCTTATTGTCTCCATTCCAATCTATAGAGTTGAAACCAAAAACATACTTCGGAAACTTGGCAACCTTTATTCCCGGCAAAAAAGTGTTGGTGCCTCCAGCTTTTGTATTAAGAAAGATCCAAACAAATCCATAGGTGTCTGTTATTGCAAGATCCTTTATACCATCTCCGTCGAAATCATTTACTGTAAAACGTATCCTTGAACCTTGGAGAATGGTAAAGTCAGTCGCCAGCGAGGGAGAATTTACAACCGCAGGTCCAACTTTTAAATCTTCACCCATAAGGAGTTTCAGTTTGATGCCTTCGTCAAAATTAAAGGCGTTGATATCTCCCAAACTCTTATGCAGGTAAATATTACCCTGGTGTGTTCCCCATAAAAGATCAGCTTTGCCATCGTTATCCCAATCGCTCAGGGAAGTGAAATAGTACTCATCGCCATAACCTGGGCCGGGATGATTGATGGCTTTACCATTTGCTGTAGCCGTTCCTCGATTTTTCTGTTCGGGAGAATAAATGGACCCGGTTATTGCATAAAAACCATCATAGCTGTTTGCTATTAATTCAGCAACACCATTTACTTTCATTTTAACCATGCTACCTACAATTGCAGGTGCACTATAAACTCCCCAAGGAATATTCATTGTCTTTCCATTCTTTGGCCACTTTGGATTATTTGCAGTGCCTTCATTTATGTAAAGTATAGTTCCTTTGACAAGCAGATCAGGCAATCCATCATTATCCCAGTCTACAACATTGACCCGAGAAATATCGGGCCCTTTCATCTGATCCGTTACCGGCAGGCGGCTTAACACCGGGTTTGACATTGTACCCGAATTCTTGTAATACATTAGAAAACTTATTTGTCCTGGTTTCGGTGGATAAGGAATTCCACTCCACCACCAAGAGCCTGTCATCAATTCCAGTTTTCCATCAGCATCAAAATCATACGCTGTAGGTGCCGCCGCCCATGTGGCATCAATAGGCTTGCCATCTGCCTTGATGCTACCGGCATATTTTAAAACCGGAATTCCATTTGCATCACGACCTGTTGCCAGGTAAGAGAATATTAGTCCTGTCGTATATCCACCAGTGAGGATATCGGGTAGGCCATCTCCATTCCAGTCTCCCACCCAGGGCTGATTGTAATAGTCTTCTTTAAAAATATCTTTTGTGTCTTCGGGTACGGGAGATTGGGGAACTTCCAGACGCTTTTCACCAGCCTTTATAAATCCCATATAACTAAGTTTGAACTCAGTTTTAGTTCCTGTATTTTTCCACCATAGAATTACGTTCCTCGATGTACCGATTATCAGGTCCAGCAATCCGTCATTGTTCCAGTCATATAAGAAAGGTGCAGCATACCAACCCACACCAATGGGTCCCTTTTCATCTGTCAGCATTTTACAACCGGTAAATTTTGGTTTTCCAAGACTTCCATGATTAGGATACCATATTAAATCTCCTTTTTCTGCTCCAGCTACTATATCAAATAATCCGTCTCCATTTAAATCCCCAACTGCTGTAGTAAAGTGAGGTAGCCTACCTAAAATCTGTCCCTCCTTTTTTCGTAGAACATCCACATCTCCTATCCACGGAGAGGGACCCGGACCGGTTTCTTCTTTGGTTTTCCGAACATCAAAATAAATTGCATACTGTGATGTCTGGTCGGCCTTCTGAGTATGTATCCAAATAATTTCTCCGGCCGAATTATCCATTTCACGATCAAACAACCGGGCTTTTCTCTTGGAAATAGTGACCGGTGGGCGGCCATCTTCAAAGGAAGAAGCATTTCCTATATAACTGGGAAAGTCTTCCGGCATAGTGTTGTCATCAAAACGACAAGGTCGGTCATATTCACTGATCGCAGATTCAAAAGGTTTGAATTTTTCAGCGCCCCCTGTTAATAGATTATATTTATGAACCTGCAGGCTGGACAAATCAACTTCCCCTATGATTCTCGAGTCTGCCAATAATTTAGCAAAATTTATTGAAAATCGGGCTGGCATTTCATCAGAAGACCGGTTGCCAATGTTAACTGGTTTGGCATTAACCAATATCCGGAACTTCCCCTTGCCTGTCCATTCCGGCTTCGCTGATGAAAGGAAGAAACTGGAAGCAACATGAAAAAGTGCTATCGGAATTAAAAACTTCAAAAGTATCTTCATTCTCATCTGATTTAGTTTAAAGCGGACAATAAGAGCAAGAAAGGCTATTGCTCTTCTGAATTAATAAGTCATACATATTGCAATGTATCAATTATTTATAAATAAAAAAATTAATCCCGTTTTCTTCCCATGATCTTTGAAATTATTGGTTCCATTTCTTCAGCTAATCTTTGATACCCATTCCCAGAGAGATGAACTCCGTCTATTGTTGTAAGATCAGATGAGACGTTACCATTTTCATCCAGAAATTTTTCACTGATATTCAAATAGAATATCATACGGTTATCAGCAATTTTTGATGATTCTTCATTTGTCTTACTAAGTCTGTAAGCAGCTGCCGCTGAAGCATCGCCTCTGGGAAGAATGGACACTAGTAAAATCTTTGCTTTACTCAACTTTGTTCGTATTCTGCAACAGACAGCCTTTATCCCATCCGAGATTTCTTTGATTGTATAACCGTTGACATGATTACTGCCTATCATAACCACAACAAGCTTAGGGGAAATTCCGTCAATTTCTCCATGATCCAGCCTCCATAAAACATTTTGCGTTCCATCACCATCAAACCCCAAATTCACCGCTTTGCGCTTTGCATAATATTCGTTCCAAACCTTTACGCCCTGTTTCTCCCAGCGCTGGGTTAAAGAATTACCAATAAAAACCAATTCCACGTCTCCAAGTTTGTTTCGATCCAGTATCAGATTATGACGTTCCATCCAACTGTCATGTTCTCGGGGCATCGGTATTACTGCCGTATGTTCATGGTCAACTATGGCACAGGGATTCTCCACAGGCCTTTGTCTGCCTTTACTTTTTTGAAGGTTGCTTGCCACACAACAAGCAGCCAATATCACCGAAATAGAAAAAATAACTAATCTGTCAATCAGTCTTTTCATATGACCTTAGTTTACATTTTAGCATCTATTGCCGTTTCTATAATTCTTTTATTGCTTCCTTTGTTTTGCCAGAAAATACAAGGATAACATATAGCCATGTTTTGCAGCACCTTTTTCCCGTAGTTGTAACTGTTAATTTGGCTGGGAAAAGTAAAAGATTAATACTATATAAATATCAATCTGTCCCAGACTTCACTTTTTTATCAAGGGTCGAATAAGTTAACCCCTGCAATTCCTTAGTTTGTTTTCCGGTCATACTCATAACAAACCCTACTAGTACGGTAGTCATAACACTTATTGCCCCATATAAATAAACGCTGATATCGGTGTATGTTTTAGCAAGCCATACCATAATTACACCTGAAATTAATCCGTACATAACTCCCCGTGCATTGGCCCTTTTAGTAAATATTCCCAATATAAATACCCCTGCCAAGGCCCCTCCCAATATTCCCAATATTTCCTGAAACAAATCAAATATGAATTGTACATTCAGAATGACCACAAGCATAGCACTGCCAATTCCAATAAAACCTACCACAATAGTTGCCAACCGTGCCAAACGTAATTTATCCTTGTCGTTATTCAACATTCGAAAACGGGGATAGATGTCGGTAACAAATGCCGCAGCGATGCTGTTCATGCTTGTACTTAATGTGGATTGACTTGCAGCAAATATTCCTGCAATAACCACCCCAGCAATACCAACTGGAAGTTGCTGTACGGCAAAATAAGGCAGAATTTCTCCTACCTGTTCAGATGGAATATTTCCCGGATTCTCGAGATAGAAAACATACAATACTGTTCCCAGTCCGAAAAAAATGGGAATTGCCGGTAGTGTGACCAATGCATTCGTCCATAAACTTTTAGCAGCTGCCCGTTCATCTTTAACAGTGAGATACCGTTGTACAATTGCTTGGTCAGAGGTATAAGGTATAATATTCAAAAAGAAAAATCCAACCATCAACACCCAAAGAACGGGTTTGTCAACATCCCAGCCAGTGTGATACATTGCAAATTTATCGGCTTCAATTCCTTTTGATAAAATTGCTGACAATCCGCCATCTACTTCAGAGATCGCAACAACGAGGCATAGCAATGCTCCTCCCATCAAAATAAAAACCTGAATGACATCTGCCCAAATCACGGCTTCAATTCCACCCATTACTGTATAAAGAATACAAATGATCCCCATGATAAATATGATCAGAAATATATTGATGCCTGTTACTGCAGCTATGGCGATAGCTGGAAGAAAAAGAACAACTCCCATTCTGCCTAGTTGAAATAAAATAAAAGACAGACTCCCTATGACCCTTATTTTGGGGCTAAACCTGTGCTCCAGGTATTCGTAAGCAGAAGTAATATTCAATCTTCTGAAAAAAGGGATATAATATTTTACCACTATGGGAACTGCGGCAAGGATCATTATAGAAGTTATTGCCAGCGACCAGTCTGTTGCATACACGATTGCCGGGGTAGCCATAAAAGTTATGGCGCTCAATTGGGTGCCATAAATACTTAAGCCAGCCGCCCACCATGGAATATTGCCACCTGCTTTAAAAAAATTACTGGTTGTCTGGCCCCGTTTATTAAAATAAAATCCAATCAATACCATAAATCCTAGGTAAATGATTAATGCAGCCCAGTTAGCCCATCCAAAGTCTAAATTCTTAGAGAGAGAGAATACTTTTGACATGCTTTTTGCATCACTGCTAATACCACTAGGAACCACCCATTTCTGATTCCACCATACTGCTGGAACTGAAATACTTGATTTCCCTTCAGGAATACCACCCAAATTCACCCATGTATTGCTTCCGGCATGATAAGCCCATAAATCTCTTTTGGTTGCTAATAGAGAAAATGAATCGGTATACTTGTCTGAGATATCATCCACCCCACCCGAAAATAAAATATGATCGGATCCGAATATGGGTGCAGGGCTGACGCCTATGGTAACCCCCTTAGGCATTTCCGAAATAGCAGACCAATTACCCCCGACCAGTTGTTTTCCGTTGTATTTCGGGGTAAACACAAAAGCGTCTTTCAAAATAATCGCCTCCATTTTTCCATCAGATTTCTTATCTCTGTTTATTCCGCTAAAAAGGAAAAATTTACCAAGCAATGAAGCGCTTACTGAAAATACTCTTGATGGACCCGGCCAGGAATCAACATTCACCCATCTCTGACTAGAAGTACTCTCAGCCAGGTTCAGCGCCAAAAAGAAATTCTCTGAAACGGCCCCTGGTTTTGTATTTCCTCCTGCAATAAAAAGAATATCTCCTACTACCGTTCCAGACATATTTGCCAATGGAAAAGGAAGGGCAATAAGCGAATCCAGCCGGACTCTCCCATCTTTATATTCCACTGTACGTACATCTGAAAAATGTCTTTCTCCATTTTCTCCGCCTACTATGATAATTTTTTCTTTGTAAGAAACTGAAACACCTGAGGCTATTGGGAAAGGGAGTTTTTCATTAGCCAATTTCCAGCTTGATGCATTTTTTTCAAGGATAAATATCTGGTCATAATACTTCCTTTGTTCATTTTCACTTCCCTGTAATTTTGAAGAACTGGCACCCCCTAAATAAATTAACGATCCGTTACTTACGCCCGCATATATAGCGGAAAATCCTTCCTGAACAGGAATATCGGGCAACTGTCCCCATTTCAACTGACCCTGAATCTGACCAAATGAAACTGGTGGAGACACTAAAATAAAGAGTAACAAAAAGGGGGAAATCCACTTCTTGCCAGATGACGCTTCTTTTCGCATGTTTGTGTCCGTTTTAATATTTATTCTGACCAGGAATATTGTTTGCTTTACCAGCTTGTCCAGCCCCCATCTACCAAAAGATTATGTCCGGTTATGTAAGCAGAGGCATCCGAAGCTAAAAATATTACAGGCCCCATAATATCATCATCACCTGCAAATCTTCCCAGTGGAGTTAACCGTTTATAATTTTCAATAAATTCAATGATCTCAGGTTTGTCTGATACACCAGGGCCGTACCCCCCCGGACTAATACAATTTGCCCGGATATTAAACTTTCCATAATAATTTGCAAGCCATTTTGTGAATCCTACCATCGCCCATTTATCATAAGTATAATTAACGGGACTTGTCATACCTGTATCTCCATACACCGGAAAATTTGGACCTACTACACCCTGGATTGAACTGATATTTATAATGTTTCCAAATCCTTGTTGCCTCATTAAGCCTACAACCTTCTGTGTCAATAACATCATCCCCGTGGAATTAACAAGCTGCGCCCCTTCCCATTCTGACTTACTGATTTCCTCCAAATTCTTAAAGCCATCACGTGATACCGCATTATTGACCAGCACATCAATACGCTTGTATCTGGAATAAACTTTCTCAACAAATTCTGATATGGAATTTTCAGAGGCGAGATCTAATTCCATACCTTCTGCCCTAAGATTTTTTAATTTCAATTCCGACGAAAGTTCCCTGCATTTGTTTTCATTACGGGAGGCGATGATTACATCTGCTCCGGCGTCAGCTAATGCAGAACAAATCGGCTTACCAAAATACCCGGCTCCCCCCGTAACAATGATTATTTTATCTTTTAAGCTGAATAAATTCATAACATGGAATTAATTTGACCAATTTCGTGGTGAAATAATACTTTCCGGGATATCTGAAAATAAGGTGCTTATCCTGTTTCTTAATTCTGCTGGTAGCGCAGCTCCGTTCAGCAACTCAACATTTTGGATAACCTGATCTGGTTTGTCAGCGCCAAATACAATGCTGGTGATTCCCTCTAAATCTTTTACAAAAGAAAATGCCAGTTGAGATACACTCATGCCTTCATTCGTTGCAAGATCATGCAACTGGCGAATATACGGACCGGCAGCCTGCAGGTTTCCTTTTAGATGTTCGGGAGACGCAAAAAAAAGCCCCTTTAGAAATACACTTCTTGCAAATACAATTATATTTCTTCCCGTTAGCCTTTTAAAAAAGTCCCTTTTTATCAACCTGTGATCGAAAATATTTACAGGGACCTGGATGGCCTCAATAACCGGGTAATCCAAAAACATTTCTACTTCCAGCGGATCATCGGCAGAAATACCCCCATGTTCGATCAACCCTTCTTTTTTTAATTCTTCGAGAAGTTCAGGCAAGATATTTTTCACCTGGCCCAATGGAAGCGTCGAATCCATATGAAATAAACAGATGGGAAGCCGGTCTCTTCCCAGTCGCTCTAAAGATGTCTTAATACTACTCATCATCTCCGCTCTTGCTTTGTCCTTGTTTTCCATACCATTTGGGCTGATCTTAAACTTGGTAACAATATTTAGTAGCTCCTGTCTTTTATCTTCACCATACTCACCGATAAGATCTTCGGCATCACCATAACTGCGTGCCGTATCGATTGTATTGATTCCCGCGCCAGTTGCAGTATTCAAAATATTCAGGCTTTCCGATCTTGCAGGTCTTTGCTGATCATGGAATACATTATAATCTGTTCCAAGCGCTACAGTACCGAGTGTAAGTCCGGAAATTTTATAACCAATCACATCAGAGTATTTCATCATTTAAAATCTTAAATATTATAACCTGAAACAAAAACTTATTTGATTCTTCCTCTTTCCTTCGGAAAATATTGCCGCCAGCGTTAACTTTTTATCCTTTCCGGCAAATTCATCAAGCCCGTCCGTCTGTGCTTAATAGTCCTGCTGTCATCCATCTTACCAATTTCTATTGGCCTGTTACAAATTTTCTCTCCTATTTTGAGAACCACCTAGCAACCCTCCGGCAAAGCTCAATTTTTTTTCAGCTCAAAATTGTTTTCAATCATTTTAAGATACTCCTTTTTCATATTAGTCGTTGCCACTAATGCGCTACAGGGAACTGTAATCGTATTGTTGCTCAACATTGTTCTGGTGCATGCATTAAACTTAAATACCGCCAGTTTGCTTTTAGGAGGTTCAATAATGCAATTCATAATACGCAGGAGGTTTACATCGTCTGCCACCACTGCATGCCGCTCCTCGGTATCAGTGTGAGTCCGTAGCTGTACATTATCAAAGGTGATATTATCGGCATGTCGAATGTAAAATCCATAGCTGGGCAGGATAGCCCCAAACATCCTGCTTTCCGGATAATCCCTTATTGCTTCATGCACCACTGCCTCTGCGTCTGACACTTTCCCTCCTCCCTTAAGATTGAAAATAATATCTTTTATGATTACATTTTCTACTCTCATGCCCGGCACACCTGTGATTGAACTGGATATACGACTTTGATTGGTTGCAATAACCTGGCTGATGATTACATCCCGAAGGTATCCTGGTTTTCCTTCCTTATTTTTTGTTCTGTCCCCACGTCGTATAAACAAAGGTGTTTGAATATCCTGCATTACAATATTAGTTATTGATACCTGCTCCATAAACCCACCATCCACTACTTCAAGAGCAATACCTGAAACACCTGTATTGGGTTTGGTAATTCCTGCATCATAGGATAGCAAAACCCCGTTTCTTCTTACACGAATAGGCTTGGTATGCCAAAAACGGGTATCGTCATCAGCTACCCCATGCATGGCAATATTGGAAACGCTTATATTTCTGAATCCGCCAACACCAGCTGTGCCGCATTTAATAAAATTACTGCTTGAAGCAAGTACACAATTTGTTACCGTCACATTTTCCACAATATGATCGGGACTTTCGCTCTTAAAGCATATATTGTCATCATCTGTATCAATAATACAATTTGAAATAGTAACATTGCGGCTATCAACAATATCAATTCCGTCATTATTGTGATTGGCATGAGAGTAAATGTTTACACGATCAATCATAATATTTTCGCATTGAAAGAATCCCATTGTCCAGAAAGCAGAATTTTTTGCGTATATACCTTCCACCCTGATCTTCCGGCTATTCAGGAACTTAATAATCAAGGGCCGACCACCTGCATTGTCACCTAATCTGAACGCTTCCCCTCTTCCATTGATCTCCCCCTCCCCCACAATTCCTACATTTTCAATTTTGGAACCATAAAACAAAGCCCTTTCATTCGGATTATTGCCGTAATCAACTTCACGGTTTGTGCTTCCTAAAATGATGGCGTTTTTGGACAAGCGTATCGTAACATTGCTTTTCAGGTATAAGCCTCCCGTAACAAATTTTCCCGCAGGAAAATAGACTTCTCCACCACCTGATGCAGAACAATCGTCTATGGCCTTTTGCAGGTTGACCGTATTCATGGTAATACCATCTCCAACCACGTTGTAGGTGGTTACATCAATAATTATGGCATTTGCAGAGCTAACAAGAATCAGAGACCCCAAAAAGAAAAATATTTTTTTCATGAAATAGATTTCAAGTTTTAAACGTGTAATCATTTTTTATTCTTAATCGCTTCCTCTTTTACCGATATCTCATCTCCTTCTGAGTTTTTAAATCTTGTAATCCCGGCAGCACTCAACTCTTCCTGAATCATCACATTGGGATAGAGAACATCGTTGAGTTTTTCTACTACCATTTTTTTATCCAATCTAAACTGAGCTTTCAATCTCACATCTTTTGACGATGCTCCTATCAACACCTCATAGACACCTTTGTCGGCCACCCATGAACTGATTCCACTATAGAAAGATGCCAATGAACGCCCATCTAATTCAAATGTGAGGGTCTCCATATCTCCGGGATTTAATAGCCTGGTTTTAGCATATCCTTTAAGTTCATACAATGGTTTTTCAATTTCTGTTGCTGGTGCAGCAAGGTATAATTGAACAACTTCCTTGCCCGAAAATTTGCCTGTATTTTTAATGCTGACTGTTGCAATCATCTTACCCGAAAATGCAGTGTTACTTAATTTGAGGTTAGAATATTCGAAATCTGTGTAAGAAAGTCCATACCCAAATTCATAAGCGGCAGGAACATCAAATGTTAAATAGTATCGATACCCCACATAAATACCTTCACTGTAAATAGAATTCTCGGGTGCAGTTTCCGCAACCGCGGGGAAGGTTTTGGATGAAGGAACATCTTTATAGGCAATCGGAAAAGTGGTAGGCAGTTTCCCCGAAGGAGATATATTTCCTTTCAAAATATCCGCGACCGCATTTCCTCCTTCTTGTCCAGTTTGCCATGCCAATAGAATAGCATCTGCATAATCACGCCAACTTGCAATTTCTAATACTGCCCCAACATTTAGAATTACAATCACATTCTTACCCGCTGCATGATAAGCTTCAGCAACATCCCTGATCAATGTCAATTCAGCCTCGGATAAAGGCTCATATCCATTGTCATGGCCTTCACCAGAGACTTTTCCGATAGTTATCACCGCAATATCAGAATTGGCAACTTGCCCCGCTATTGTAGTCTTTGAAATCGGCATTTCTGGATGTTGTGGAATTACACGCCTGCGCAAATAATCATTCGCTTTACTTTCACTCAAAATATTTTCATTGAACTGCGTATAAATATCTTCCAGGTATTTAACTATTTTAAACCCTGCATTTTTCATTCCTTCATTTACAGAGACAGTATATCTCGCCTTCCCTTCTCCGCTACCTGATCCACTTGCAGCGAAAAAATAAGACCCCTTACTAAACATAGCGATAGTTTCAATTCCCTTACCAAGTGGGAGAGTTGAATGGTTATTCTTTAGTAGTACCATAGCTTCTGATGCAACTTCCCGTGATATCGCAGCGCTGGCATTTAAGTCCGGGGCTAATGAGGGCGTATAATAATTTGATCGTGGAGTCTTTAATTTCAGCTCCAGAATATATTTCAAATGCGAATCAAAAGCCTTTTCATTTAACTGTCCATTTTTAAGGGCAAGCAAGAGTTCCTTACGTTCAGCCTGGCTTCCAGGCATCAATAAATTACTCCCAGCCCTTATTTTAGCAACTGCGCTACCCCAGCCGCTCCAGTCGGTTATTATCAATCCTTTATATCCCCATTCCTTTCGAACAACAGTGGTAAGAAGTTCAGAACTCTCAGCTGTATAATATCCATTCAGTTTATTGTATGAAGTCATAATGGTCCAGGGGTTCGACTCCTTTACAGCAATTTCAAACCCACGAAGATAAATTTCACGAAGTGCCCGCTGGCTTATCACCGCATTGTATGACCTTCTGATAGCTTCCTGATTATTTGCCGCCAGGTGCTTGATGGAGGTACCGACTCCTTTTGACTGTATCCCCTGCACCATGGCCGAAGTGATTTTGCCGGATAACAGGGGGTCTTCCGAACAATATTCAAAGTTACGACCGCATTTTGGATCACGGTGTATATTCAAACCAGGTGCAAGCAGTACATCAACCCCATATTCCAGAACCTCATTACCCAATGCTACTCCAGCTTTTTTTACCAGTTCGTTGTTCCAGGTTGCGGCTAATGCGGTAGCAGTTGGAAATGCAGTTACATAATAATATTGGGAGGATAACGTGTCGGGATGTGGGTCTATAGTTAAACCAGCCCCGGCACCATGCATAGTAGTTGACCTGATTCCCAAGCGGGGTATTGACCAAATATATCCCTCATTTCTCGGAAAACGAAGCACCTTATCGTCTGGTTTCAGGAGCCTACCATTATCATCAATACTCAAGCCTCCCGTATAGGGGTTGAATTCAGCAACCCCTTCCGGAGGGAATTTTCCATCACCTACTCCCACCACCAAAGCGATCTTTTCTTCAAGTGATAAAGCGGAAATAATATCCTTTACTTTATCTTTCCCAAACTGCGGTAGCCTGTTGCTTGCACAGGATGAAAACAAGATGCTATTTGCATACAATAATAAACCTACCCACCATATCCTGTATAATTTCATTACGGAATTTTAATTACGGGAATTACATTCGGAATTACATACGGAATTCGCCTTTATTCCCCCAAAGGAATTTGGTACTTCCCCCACCATTTGATAACATAATATCCATATTAGATTTATTTGATTTCCAGGCACCTGCTGTAAAATCAGGTATGTCAATAGAGTTTGAGCGATTCAATACTGACCATTGGCTGAGTGGAACGATACTGCTTACACTTGCAGCATCGTATACATCCATACCCAGGGGCAATCCGTTTCGTAAGCAATCTATCAGATACCAGTCCTGAAGGAAATCTCCTCCATGACCTCTGAATTTTCGAGAAGTAGGCCCCATCAGCCTGTCAATTTTCGGAGTAAATTCAGCCTGGTATTTTTTGAACTCCTCCTCCCCCTCGGTAGCCCATTTTACTTGACCTTTTGCAATGCGCGGGGGATCCGGATGAAGCAAAGCTGACGCTTTTGTTCCGTAAATACCATGAATATAAGTGTGGGCACGGGGACTGGAAAAATCATGCTGAAGCATAATCGTCCGTCCCTGATTGGTACGGATTATGGTACAATTCATATTCCCTCTGAATTCTTTTCCCAGATAGGGTTTATAAAAATCATCTTTTGAGGCAAGTTCCTTCAATTTATTTCCCATCGAAAAATCGTTGCTTTCCACAGAGGTAAGATATTCAAACTTATCCCCCCGGTTAATGTTCATAATATTTGCAACAGGACATAATCCATGGGTTGGATAAAAATTACCTCGTCTTTTCTGAAATTCTTTTAATCGCCACATATCCCAATAAAAATCCTTGGAAAAAGTGTTGTACTCTTTACTTTCAATATAAGCACAGTCAGCATGAACAACATCTCCAAAAAAACCCTGTCTGGCCATATTCAGGGTAAGTACCTGGAAATCTTCATAGGGTGCATTATCGAGCATGTAGCAATGCTTCCTGGTGCGTTCTGCAGTCTGAACAAGTTTCCAGCACTCTTCTATCGTTCCTGCAGCAGGAATTGCGACTGCAACATGTTTCCCTTGTTCCATTGCATAAACTGCGATGGGCGTATGCAATTCAAGGGGCGTGATGTTATATATCAAATCAATGTCTTTTCTGTCACAGACTTTTTTCCATTCATTTTCCCCTCCGGTATAAATTTCCGGGCTATGATCATATCCTTCGAGAAGTTCTTTTGCAAACGTTGTCCTTTCCGGCCTGATATCACATATCGCCTTTATTTCTACTTCTTCGATTAGCTTCAACGCATTAACGTGACCTGGACCTCGTTTACCCAAACCGATAATCCCGACCCGGACAGTCTTCATTTTAGGCGCGGCGAAACCCGACATATTGAAATGCTGCACATGATTGTCGGTTAATATTTTGTTTTCCCCCGGCAAATCCAGGCCCCCCTTCCTATCCTTTACTGAAGCCAGGAGTTTTAATCCGCCACTGGATATTGTTAGTCCAGCAAGTCCTGCCATTTTTAAAAAATCCCTGCGCAGATTTTTCATGAATATATTTTGAGCAATGTTTTACTAACTGTATTTATTGAAACGAAATTTATACCCAAATAGAAATCCTCAAATTAATTTCACAGGATATTCGTGAATAATTTATAGACAGAGCATCATATGCAAATAAAATAGTTGTTAATAAATTACTTTTAAATGATTACTCGAAGGCAATCACTCAAACGTAATAATTCTAATCCACCTAGTACCCTGGATTTTGTTTTAAAGCAGGATTGTTTATCAAAACAGCCCTAGGTATTGGCCACAATAACTTATTCATAGTGGCGGTGGAATATTTAGTAATATATGGTGCGCCAAAACGAAGAAGGTCGTACCATCTCTTACCTTCAAACAGAAATTCAAACAACCTTTCCTTCAGGATAGCTTCTTTAATGTCGTTATCTCCCAGTTGATTGGGGAAACCATGTACACTAGCCTGGTAGGCACTACCGTAAGCCCTGGCCCGGACTAAGTTCATTTCCGCAGTAATATCTTTACCCTGTAGAAATTTAGCTTCCGCAATCATCAGTAATGTTTCAGAAAAACGATAGATCGGATAATCATCAATCAATCTCCTAAACCCCGCTGCATTATCCCAGAAGCCGCCGTATTTCCGGGCATAACAACCGTCTAGCCGGTACTGTATATTGGAAGGGTTTGCCGGATCAACAATCCTTGACCAGGTGCCCTGGAGGGATACCCATTTGCGGGTATCCGCATTGAGCATGCTGTTGAAAAGACTTCTTTTTACAGGTCCGCGATAGGAATTTACAGTGCCGGTAGGATGTGTCACACCATTTATTTTGACAGCCGGCTGACCTATCGCTTCACTCTGCACCGACAATACCGAGTCAAACCATTGTTCAGCACTGGGTCGGCTGGGCATCCAGGCCAACCAGTTATTTCCACCCCAGGTATTGGTATTGTCCGCTTCATTGCGGATCGTAAAGATAATATCACTATTATCCTTTGTGTTAAAGGCAAAAACATTTTTGTAACTAGGATTAAGCGCCAGCGCTGGAACATTGGTGCGTATTTCTGTCAATGCATTTTCTGCTATCAATGCATCAGGAGAGCCTCCATTATGGCGCTGGGAAGTCCAAAGGTACACTTCCCCTTTGAGCATAAGCGTTGCAGATTTAGACCAGAAAGCTCTTTGATTAAGATAGAATGAATAGTTTGATCCAAAATTGTCTACAGATTTATCAATATCACGCTTGATCTGGGCCAAAACTTCAGGAACAGGAGATGCCGGAATATTAAGTTTGTCAATGATTATTTCCTCAAACGGTTGGGTCACCAACACCGCATCACCCCAGGACTTTACTAAAATAAAATAACAATAGGCTCTTAGTGCATAAGCCTGGCCGAGCATAAAACTCCTTTTCTGAACATTAAATGTAGTGTTAGGCTCAACCCTGGAAATAAATAAATTACATTGGTTGATTATCACGTACATATTAGCGAAGTTACCCGGCATAAAAGCCAATTCTGTCAGGTTATTATACATGGATTCATCATAGGCCCCGGGGAGAAAGGGTAAAAGCGGGCTAATCTCTCCATAAAAGCCTGCCCTGAATTCACCGAGCCAGGCTAAATTGAACTGCTGATTTCTTAAGTTAAAATGGATGCCGGTTATAAATGCTTCGGCCTGCCCTTCAGTTTTCCAGTACACATTGTCGGTAATACTACTCTCTGGCAAAACATCCAGTTTTTTACAGGAAGAAAAAGGAGCTATTAAACAGATTCCAATCAGGAAATAAAATATTATTTTTTTCATGTCAAATGCTTTTAATGGTTAAAATGATGCCCTTAAACCAAATTGAAGTAAGATTGGCACCGGGTATCTGCCGGTATCTACTCCACCATACTCGGGATTCAATCCTGTATAGTTGGTGATGTAGCTCAGATTCTGCACTGTAATATTTGCAGACAATGCCGACAGTTTTATTTTAGAAATCAGGGATTGGGGTATTTTATAGCTTAACGTAGCTTCACGGAAGGCAAGATAGTTTCCTAATTCCAGCATCTGCGCAGAGTTATCAATAATCGTTGGTGATACTCCCTTTTTACGAATAATGTTCATCTTATCGGCCGGGTCATTTCCATATAATTTGGGCAATACCGCATTAGGATTTTCGGGGGTCCACATTTTGGCCACATCTTTCGGATAGCTGAAAGAACCAACGCCAAGGTCCAGTGATCTAATATAATTGTAGATAATATGCCCTGTAGTAAAGTCACCCCGCAAATACAGTGAAAATCCTTTGTATCCTACTGTTGTTGAAAATCCACCAGTCCATTTTGGAAAAATATTCCCTACGTATCGCTGGTCAAGGTTATTGATGATACCATTTCCATCGCGGTCTTCCCACAGCACATCGCCTGGCTCAAGAGGTTTGAAAACCGCCCTGTTTGCTCTTTGTACGGGTGTTAAAGCTGCATAGGCGGCGGGGCCATAGGTACCGGCAATAACATCTACAAGGTTGTTTGCATTTTTTATAACATCAGCCATATCCGTCAAAATCCTTACAGGAGTCCATGCGTACACATCACCAAATGCCTGCCCTTCCTGGTAACCTCCTACCCAAATATTATTTCCTGTTTTGGGGTCATAAACCAGTTGACCACCCTGCCTGTTATTTTCCAAACCATTGTTTGGCAATTTGAGGATCTTGTTTTCAACATGAGACGCATTAAATCCAATATCCCATGTTAATCCATTTTTCATTTTTAAAATACTTGCATTCACACTAAACTCGTAGCCGCGGTTTTGTAAAATTCCGAGATTTGTACGAAGCGATGTGTATCCAGTATAAGTTGGCAAGGGAAAATTCACAATGATATCTTCGGTTTTCCGGTTAAAAACTCCTGCTGTGATGTTGATCTTATTCTTAAGCAGACCCATGTCAAGGCCGGCTTCAATAGCCTTGGTTTTTTCCCATCTTAATCCACCGTTTACGATACCAGAATTAGAAATACCCTGTTGCTGGCTATAGGTGCGTATGTTAGGAGCAAATCCCCCCTGCGCTTCAAATGAAGTAATACCGGCAACATTACCATTTACGCCATAACTAATCCTGGGTTTGAATTCGGAAACAATATTGTGTAAGCCTGAATTTTGATAAAAATCTTCCATATGCAGATTCCATCCTGCTGATACTCCCGGAAAAAATCCCCACCTGTTTTCTTTAGACAAAACAGAAGTGCCATCATAACGTCCTACAAAAGTAAACAGGTATTTATTTTTATAGTCATAACTAAAACGGCCAAAACCTGATAGTATTCGATATTCGTCCGTACTGGAAAAAACTCTAACTGGAATGGCGGAGGCATTAAGCGTATAAATATCGTCAGATGGCGCCCTGTTGCCTTCACCACGTAAAGAAAATAACTTATTTGTAAATGACTCAGCACCGATAAGTGTGCTGATATTATGATTTCCAAAACTTTTTGTATAATCCAGTTTCACACTGGTTTGTAACCTGTTTGTGTAATTATACTGGGCGATGGCTGTACGTGTAGTGTTTGGTGTCGTTATACCTACCAACTGGAAGGATCTGTCAAAGGACTCGTCGGTAGCATCCACCCTATAAAGGCTCGCATCGGCGGAGAAGGTAAGTTCTTTGATAATATTCCATTTTGCACCGATAGTATAGGTAGACCTCCTGGTACTGTTTTTTCGTACGAATCTTTCTAAATAATACTCGGGGTTGCCATCGGTAGTGGCAGTGCCCGGATTGGGTGTACCATTTGCCAGGTAGGGCTCCCATGTAGGAACCATTCTCGTTGTTCTCAGGAAAAACGATGCGTCATCAATGTACAATGGAGGAACAGAACCCTGTGAAATGTTCATCATGCCGCTTACCTGTAAGTTATCTCTTATCTTATATGACCCGGAAAGTGTACCGGTAAATCTTTTGTATTTAGTTCCGACAGCTGATCCATCTTGCTGAAAATAGCCTAAGCTGGCATAAAATACGCCTTTCTCATTCCCTCCCGAAAAGGCTATCGAATGTTCCTGGGTGGCGCCAGGATTTACAAACCCCGCACCCTTGATCTGCTCGCGGCGATCGTAAAAAATCAATGAATCTCCTGCGAAGATAGGGTGTGCCATATACTGCCATCCGCTTGCGAGATCAGCAGCAACAAACTGGCGGGTATTTCGCCCTACCCCATACAATGAATTACCAGGGTTTTTGAAATACACAATGTTAGCAGGATTTTGTGGCATACCTTGGTTTAATAAAAAGGAATTATTTTGTGCAATGAGAGAGTATCGTACATAATTTTCTGCATCTACCCTGTCATCATATCCATCCCGGACAAAACTTAATCCGGCATTTACCCGGTAGGTAATATGGCCGGGGCCGGGCTTACCCGATTTTGATACAATAAGGATAACGCCATTATTTCCTCTTGCTCCATAAATAGCAGTAGCTGCTGCATCCTTAAGTACTGTCATGGACTCAATGGTATTGGCATCAATATCATCCAAATCTCTGATGACACCATCTACTACAACCAATGGCGAATTGGCGGCCCTAGTGAAATCCGCCAGGTTATCGGAGATAACTGCTCCGCCCCTGAGGGTTATGGCAGGCACTTTGCCTGGTTGACCGGAAGTAGTGGCAACCCTGACTCCTGTAATGGTACCCTGCAGTGCAGAACCAATATTTGCAAAGGAAGAGTTTTCCAACACTTTTTTATCAAGTGTTACAATAGAACTTGTAATTTTCGCACGGGATTGCTTGCCATATCCCACCACCACCACTTCTTCTTCTTTTTTGTCCGAAGCGATCATTGAAACATCAATCGTTTCTTTCCTGTTGATTTTAACTTCCTGTTTGCTAAAATTAATTGCTGAAATGACCAATGTCCCATTGGCTGGTGCGGTAATCTTGTAATTCCCGTTATCATCGGCCGTCGTTCCGATAGTTGATCCTTTCACGATGACAGATGCTCCTGACACAGGCTGTCCGGTTTCATTTGTTATGCGACCTTTAACAGCAACTAAGTCCTGAGCTGTAGCTTGTGAATTAAGAAAAAATGTAACTAACACGGAAATGGCAATTATCACCCTCCCTCGTGAATTGTTGTTTTGCGGACGGAGAATCCTCTGAGGAACTTTTTTTAATAAATCTTTCATAAACAGCAGTTTTTTGGTTTAAAGATTCAAAGTTTGGAACCAGTTCTTTTCAATCGGCTAAGGTTTATCAACTATTTTTCATTGGGTATATCAATTATTTCCATGCTATAGTTTTACTTAAATTATTTATTTATTTATCATCCGGATAACCTTGATACGCTTTTGAACCAAATTATACACTAAATCCCGGTTTAATAATGCCTTTATATCAACTGTGCCTCTATCCGGGCCACACAATATCAAAAACGGGTGTCGTACATATCAATATTCACTGTTTTCAATGTAATACGCTAAACTTTATAAGCTGCTATTCATCCTATCTCTCCTCTGTTCTTGATCTTCAAATATCAATATGTATGATATATTAATAATTAAATTTATAATAATAATATTTACTGACCAAAATATTTTTTTAAAAGGTGAACAGACCAACCGGAAGCCTGTAACTGAGTTTGAAGTAACTATATTATCCCACTTTGAAACGCCCAGAAGTAACCCAAAAAAAACGTTCAAAATGTCTGGTACGCACACTGGGGAAACATATATCCCCCACCTTTTCACTATAAGAATATTGCGTAATCCGATAAAAATACATTTGTGCTGCCCGCCAGAATCTGTTTGCTAATTAGTCAAATTGTCCTCGTTATTCAAAAAAAGAACAATTCTATAAGTCTGGTTTATTAAAATTCATACCTGATTTGCAATAACAGAATGGCTGATTGGCCTATTTTGCTAAAATAATTACAATATGTATGACATATTACAATTTTATTTCTTACTTTTCTTCGGTGAATCATTCAATCAAAAAATTATGTGGCTGTTGTTTCGCAAATTGATTATGAAAATCCATGGAAATGAACTTACCCAATGCTCCCGAAATCAAACTTTTGCAACTTTCCGAATTACGCTATTATATGAAGGCTCCTGATTATCTATTTAAAAAAAATATAAACAATTCATATGTCTAAAATCAAGTACACCGGTTATCTGATTATGATAACCGCAATCGCTTCTACGGGTGGTCTGCTTTTCGGATTCGATATTGCAGTAATATCTGGTGTTCTGCCGCAGGTTAAAGATCAATTTAATCTTTCCGCTGTTCAGGAGGGTTGGTTTGTTACTTCAGCTCTGATTGGATGTATAATTGGTGTGGGATTCTCCGGAGAACTCAGTGACCGGCTGGGCAGAAAAAAACTACTCGTGTTGGCAGGCATCCTTTTTTTAATATCCTCAGTGGTATGTGCCCTTATTCATTCGTTGTTCTGGATTATCTCAGCACGCATTTTTGCAGGTATAGGCATAGGCATAGCTTCCATTGTCGTCCCTCTTTATGTCTCGGAAATCTCTCCGGCAGCTATCAGGGGCCGTCTTGTAAGCTTCTACCAACTTGCAATAACTATTGGCGTTTTATGCGCCTATCTGACTAATATGGTGTTATTAAATTATTCTACTGCGCATTCGGGGGAAATTCAGGATGGCCTGATGAATTTTCTGTTTGTAAAAGAAGTGTGGCGGGGAATGTTCAGCGTACTCATACTTCCATCCATATTGTTTATAGTAGGTCTTATTGTGGTCCCGGAGAGTCCCCGTTGGCTGGCTATGAAAGGAAGGAATGAAGAAGCCTTATTATCCCTTATTAAAATTAACGGAGACACTACAAGCGCAAACCAGGATATTAACAACATAAATAAACACCTAAAGACCGAAAAAGGGAATTACAGGGAGTTATTCTCGCCAGTCATGCGGAGAGCTTTGCTAATAGGTCTTATGCTTCCCTTTTTGTCCCAGTTCAGTGGTATTAACGCAATAGTATATTACGGTCCCACAATTTTGCATAATGAAGGAGCTACGATGAGTGAATCGTTAATTAGCCAGATTATTTTTGGACTTGCACTTATGCTTTTTACATTTATTGCAATAACCAAAGTGGATAATACCGGGCGCCGAAAGTTATACCTGATAGGTACAGCCGGAGCAACGATCAGTCTTTTTTTAACCGGTCTTTGTTTTTACCTCAACTTAACAGATACCGTTTGGGTTCTCCTAAGCGTAATGCTTTTCATTGCGAGTTTTGCTTTCTCTTTAGGCCCTTTAAAATTTGTCGTGGCTTCCGAGATATATCCCAATAAAATAAGAGGCCGGGCTTTGGCATTAAGTATAATGATGATGTGGGTAGCCGATTCCATCGTGGGTCAGCTTACTCCGGTTTCACTTCGTGAATTGGGCGCAGCTCCAACCTTTTGGATATTTTCCTTTTTCTGTCTGGTAGGTTTTCTTTTAATTTATAAGCTATTACCTGAAACCAAGGGTAAATCTCTTGAAGAGATTGATGATTTTTGGAGAGCTATTCATTGATGAATGAATAGATAATTTTGCACATTCTTCTATTGTTTACAATAATGTGCAGAACTATTATTTAGATTACGCGGTCGTTCCCGCCGTCAATAGGAATCTGGGCCCCAGTAGTTTTTGAAAAGAGAGAGCTACAGAGTCCGGCAACCATTTCGCTTACATCCCGACTAGTAACTTCTGTTTTCAGGATATTGTTTTTCTTATATTGATCAGGTGTAAGTCCATAATTTTTTGCTCTTGCGGTCAAGATTTCTTCTGTCCATATTCCCGTATCAAATACCGCATTAGGATGAACAGAATTGACCCTAATCCGCTCGGCGCCCCACTCCAAGGCAGCAACCCTCGCCAACTGATTCAGTGCTGCTTTTGATGCCGAATAGGCGGCGGCACCTGGACCCGGCGCAGGAACATTCTTGGACCCTACGATAACCACGCGGCCACCATTCGGAGCTGCTTTCAAAAATGGGAAAGCCTCCCTTAACAAAACAAAATTTGCATTGATATTAATATCCATCACCTTTTGCCACGTCTCAGATTTTAATGTTTCTATAAAGTTGCCTGGTGGAAAAATTCCTGCATTCAGCACCAACATGTCCAGTCCACCAAATGTACAGGCAGTGGTCCGAAGCGCTTCTTTTAACTGAGATTCGGAAGTTACATCGCATGTAATTCCCAGAAAATTTTCATTCGTAAAAAGTTCTTTTATTGCCGGATTGATATCCAGACCTACTACAGCGGCTCCGCGTTTGATTAAAGAGGATACGCATGCCTTCCCAATTCCGGAAGCGGCTCCTGTAACAAGTGCAATCTCACCTGTAAATTCAGGCTGATCGCCCGATTTTGCCAGCTTTGCCTGTTCGAGCTCCCAATACTCAACATCAAATATATCTTTCGCTGGTAGTGCTTTATAACCACCCAACAATGTTGCCCAAGAAATGATATCAATGGTATGAGAATAAATATCTGCAACAATCTGTGCATCCTTCGCCGTTCTTCCAATTGTACATAACCCAAGTTGCGGATCAAGTACCACTCTTGGCGCAGCATCTAGCATTTTTTTTCTCTCCCTAGACAATGGTTCGTATTCCTGAAAATACTTCCTATAATTTTCCGCATATTCCTCAACTTTTTTCCCAATCATTGGTAGCCTTTTTGTTCTGATCACATGATCCGGAGTCGCCGGACCCTGTTGTGAAATTATTTCCAAGTCAGGGCGGTTGCAAAAATGCATGCTTTTATTATTCCGGAAACTTTTCAGAATAATAGGAAAGCCTGCTACCCGGGCGATTTCCCTGCGCAAGTAAACCAGATCGAGACTGAAATCACCCTTAGCTTTATCCGCAATAGAAGGAAAAGATAGTTTCGCATTTTCATTCAAATAGTTTTCAGCGATAAGCACCAGCTCAATCATTCTGTTGTAAGATTCATCAGCAGTACTACCAAAAGAAAAAACGCCATGATTAAGCAATATCATTCCGATTTTATCCTCTGTTAGTTCCTGCGCCAGTTGAATAGAGCAATTCCTAGAGAGATCAAAGCCCGGCATCACATACGGAATATAAATAACCTGGTTCCCATATAGATCCCGAATAATTCTTTCTCCATTAACAGAATTGGAAATCGCAACTACTGCATCCGCATGTGTATGATCAACAAATTTAAAGGGGATTACCGCATGCAGAATCGCTTCAACAGAAGGAATCGGAGCTGACGACCTGGTTAAATGCGTAACCATTTCATTTACCATAGCAGAGTCAGATAATATGGGCAGTTTGGAAAGTGCTTTCAAATGCTCCAGGCGAACGGGTGAAAACCCCTGGACAGTAATAGTTTCAAGATCCCAACCGCTGCCCTTTACAAAGAGAATTTCTTCATCTTCCGACAGGATATTTTTCTGTATAATTTTTACTGAAGTATTTCCACCTCCGTGAAGAACGAGGGATTTATTTTGACCGAGCATCCGAGAAGTACGCACTCTTTCCGAAAGGAAAAAGTAATTTTCAGATTGTAACATTTTAAAATTTCGGTTTTTAAAGATCGCTTTCTACCCTAGTGGTAGATGCATATAGAGTTCAAATATAAACCATTTAACTTGTATATACATGTTTTTTTGCCAATTTTTTGCTCTTAAGATATGCAGGAGTCCGTTAATGAAAATACAGTTTATGTGTTTATAACAAGAAAAGGGTGAAGACAAATAATTGAATTAGGATTAATTAAAAGAAATCGTCTATGTAATATTTTTCCGTATTGCAGTATAACCAAGAATAGATATTAAGATCCTTCACATTTGTCTTTATTTTTCTTTTCATATGGACGATAGGACTACCGGGCTTCAGCTTTAATAGTTTGTTGTTGGCTTTGCCAATAGGTACCGCCCATATTTTCTGCTCTCCTCCAATAACTTCTACATTGTATTGCTCATGGAGCAATTTTAAGAGTGAGCGATTTTCAAGATTACGGTTTGTAAAGTGGGGTAAGTTCAAATTCGTAATATAAGTCTCTTCGAATAACACAGGCTCGTTATCAATGTACCGAAGTCGTTTAAAAAAAATGCAGCCAACTGAAAGTTCCGTATCACTTAATTTGTAGAATATAGAAGAAGGCCAAGGCTGCGTAACTGGTTTTTGTAAAATAACAGTTTTTAGTTTTTGATGGCCCACTTCATCTGTTATTCCGCTTACCGAAAGTATTCCGAGTGCCCTTCTTGCCTCAGCCACAATACTTCCTTTGCCCTGGTGCCTACTTATATATCCCATGTTTGACAATTCAATCAGTGCTAGCCTGACCGTTGTCCTGCTGGTATTATATACCCTTGCCAATTCATTCTCGGAAGGAAGCAATTCTCCCTTTTTAAATTTATTGTCAACTATCTTTTTTTTAATGTCATCAATGAGCTTCCTGTGAACTGGGAGTTTGATTCTTTTGGACATTTCGTTGTAAAATAATTTAAATGTCCAAAGATAAGTTAATTATGCAAGGCTTACTTTTTCATAATCATCCATAAAATCTAGCATTTCTTTCATTGATTTAACCCCCACGGTGGTGCCTATATGCATGATACAATGTGCTCCCGCTGCATTGGCAAATTTTGCACATTTTTCAACCTCCCACCCTTCATTAAGTGCTGCTATAAATCCTGCACAGAATGCATCCCCCGCACCGGATGCGTCTACTGATTGTATTCTGCTATAAGCGGGCACCTGATACCCCTTTTGATCTTTTTCCTTAACATAACAACCTTCGCTGTTTAGCTTAATGATTACATTTACCACTCCCTTCTGACTAAAGAAAAGTGCCATTTCTTCAAAATTATCTTTCTTACTTAGTTCGCGGGCTTCGTCATAACTTGGCATAAACCAATCCAGGTATTGAAAGGTTCCTTGAATTTTTTTTTCCCATTCACCGGTTGAATCCCACGCAGTATCCATGCAACACAGTACTCCATTTTCCTTTGCAAGCCGCAACATTTTTTCAGTTCCTTCTCCATCAAATGCTGGCATCAAAAAAGTACCTGCAATAAGGAGTATTTTCTTCCCCTTAATAACATCGGGGTCAATGTCTTCAAAACAGAAACCCTTGTTTGATCCAAAAGAATGAATAACCGATCGCTCTCCATCGCTACTTATCATGACAATCGAAGAAGAGGTGTTTACTTTTTCGTCCACAATCAATCCACTAACGTCTACTTTTTCTATCAAAAATTTTTCGTTCAGAATCTTTCCCAGGTTATCATTCCCAATTTTTCCAACTATCGCCGACTTAGTGCCGATCTTTGAAAGACATATCGCGGCATTTGCAGCGCAGCCGCCTATTTGTAGAGAAATACCATCAATCAGAACCAACTTTCCATTTTCGGGAAAACTGTCAACAGCCTTTGCAAGTACGTCTACACATACCATACCAACACAAAGGATTTCGCATTTTCCAACTGTCATTATTTATAGTTTTATGATCCTATAACAGTAAAGCGACTAATTCGTGGATCGGTAAAAACATCATCTTCATCTGTGCTGCGTGTAGAAAATTCTGATACCACAGCACCCTCTTCCCCAGATCTGAACCAGTGAAGGTTATCAGGCATTACAGTATACTGCTCCCCCGGATTTAATACAATTTCATGAGCAACATTAAAGTAATCTTTATAATCCTCTAGGCCTTCAGAAATGGGAATGCAGTTTCTTGGCCCGGCCATATATAAATATACTTTGCCCCACCGGCATCTGAAAGTTTCTTCTTTTCCTAATCTGCCTTCTTTAGTTGGATGATAGTGTTCGGGACAGGTTTGACCAGGGAACATTACCAGTTCTTTGGCGCATACTCTTTCTGTATTTACGTACACCAATACTTCCAATCCTATTTTTTCAAGATCACTCAATCCGAAATCGGCAACCTCAATGGCTTTTTTCTCTGCTTCCGTCAGAACCATACCAGCCTTTTCATAATACAATAAAGCTTTGTTTCTTGCATTTTCAATTTGTTGAATCGTTAGCATGGTATGAGGTATTTTTATTTATAATGAAAGCAACTGTGGATTTTCAATCATCCTTTTCACCTGCTCTAGAAAAGCGGCCCCAACAGCCCCATCTATTACACGGTGATCAAACGAACCTGTAATATTCATGATTTTTCGAATTACAATCTCCCCGTTTATCACCACCGCTTTTGTAATAATACTGCTCACTGCAAGAATACAACTCTCCGGCTGATTGATAACCGCGGTAAAGCTATTTACTCCGAACATCCCAAGGTTGGAAAGGGTAATCGTGCCTCTTGAAATATCATGCTCTTCTAATTTGCTATTTCTTGCTTTTTCGATATTCCGTGAATTGATTGTAGCTATTTCAGCTATGGATTTTATGTTTGTATGATTTACGACCGGCACAACCAAGCCCCCTTCCACTGCAACTGCCAGTCCAAAATTAACTTCTTTAAATACTTTAATTTTTTCTCCTTGATAGCTAGAGTTTATCATTGGGTAAGACTCAATAACCTTTGACACAACTTTCATGATAATATCATGGTAAGAAATCCTGACACCCTGTCCCTTATATGTTTCATTCAGGCTATTGCGTAGCACAATGAAATCTCCCATATCCACATCCATTGATACAAAATAATGAGGTGCAGTCTGTACACTTTCTTGCGTCCTTTTTGCAATAGTTCTTCTCACTGAATTTACGTCAATAAAATAGGCCCCTTCCTTATGGGCTTCTCCGAGTGCTGTTATATAATTTTCAACATCCTTTTTTCTAATCTGATTTTTTGAAAAATGTGCTGCGATTTGTTCAAGACTTACGTTCCCGGTCCTTGCACGTTGCTTTGCCAGCGGAGAGGCCAGAACCCTTTTATCTTTTACATTAGTGACCGTCGCCTTAAATGTTATCGGTGATATTTCAGGCTCAATTGTAATCATTTTTACTTCTACCTCAAGCTCAATACCTAGTTTTGTCAGTTGCGGCAACTCAGTAGAACCTGTCTGGTTAGAGGAGGGAAGTATAGTACCGGGTTTGCCAATATAGGCCACTATTTCTCCTGTCTTTACCATTGCCCCTTCCGGGTATTTTATTTCAAGAACAGTTCCTACAGCATAACTCTCTACAATAAGTATCGCTTTATCTGTTTCTATTTCAAAAAGAATATCGCCTTGCTTAATGTCATCACCTACGGCTTTATACCACTTAAGAATTACCATTTCATCAGTAGTCTGTCCACCTGATGGCATTAATATTTTACTGAGCATATTCACTGCTTAAATATAATTTTGCTTTGTTTTCACTCCCGAATAATACCATATACCTTACCACCTTATCACATACTGCTTCACGTGCTTTGCATAACATATCTTCTCTTCCGCCTCTACCCATGACATTGTGAGGGTCCATTTTATTTACATCATTATTTTTAAGATAAGATTGAATGGAATTGAGATAAGCTCTTTTCAGAACTGTCCCTACATTCACTTTGCACATTCCTAATTGAATGGCTAATTTGAGATCTTCGTCGGTAATTCCGGTGGCCCCGTGTAAAACAATTGGTATGTCAATTTTTTCTCTGAGTGCTCTCACCAGGTTAAAATCAAGTGATGCTTTCCTGCCCTCTAGCAAGTGAACGTTACCAATTGAAACCGCCAACGAATCGACGCCGGTTTCTTTCACGAATAAGGCAGCCTCATCCGGATTTGTGAGATGCCCCGAACTTATTGTTCCGGTAGTAATATCCGAATCTGGCAACTGCCCAACTTCTGCTTCCACAGCAACTCCCTGGCTGTGGGCCTGTTCTACTAGATATTTATTGATCTCAATGGATTCTGTCAAAGGGATGCCATGTCCCTCATACATTATAGCATTAAACCCTGCACTCATCCCATCTATTAAAAGCGGCAATTCATGTGCTTCGTTCAGTAATAATGCCACAGGGATTTTCGTTTGTTCGGCAATCGCTTTACCGAGGTATCCATAGTGAAATATATTTTCCCTAATTAATCTTTTTTTACTTCCAATGAACTGTCCACCAAAACCTATAATTACAGGTGAGTTCATTTTTTCCGCAGCGTCCACAACAGCGAGGATAGATTCCATATTCCATGCCTCAAAATATCCGACTGCATATTTATTGACCAAAGCATGATCCATTAACGAATTCATAGAAACTAATGGCATATCTTATTTTTTTTAATGTTTAATTTGTCATAAGTGCCCTTGCGACTCCTGCAATCCTGTCTACAGAAGGAACCACAAAATTTTCCATCACGGGTGCAAATGGCATAGGTATATCATACGAGGCCACTCTTCTTATCGGAGCATCTAGGTGAAACAAAGCATCTTCCGCGATTTGTGCTGCTAATTCAGCACCCCATCCATTTCTTTTCACATCCTCTTCGACAATTATCAAACGGCTGGTTTTCTCAACTGATTTTATGACCAAATCATAATCAAAAGGCACTAGTGTCCGGGGGTCAATCACCTCCACACTTATTCCTTCCTTCTCAAGAATGTCGGCAGCCTCAAGAGCCCTGTAGACCATCATCAGGTTTGCAACAATAGTAATATCTGTACCTTCTCTGCGGACAGCACCAACGCCGAAAGGAATCAGGTACTCTTCTTCAGGAACTTCGCCTACCGGGCTTAATGAGGATTTCTCTGCCCGGTTACCTTTACTTCCGTATAACAACTTATGCTCAAAAAAAATGACCGGATTTTCATCACGGATCGCCGTCTTCATTAAACCCTTGGCATCATAGGCGGTGGAGGGGCAAATCACTTTCAATCCGGGAATATGTGTAAAGAAGCTCTCGAGGCTCTGAGCATGCTGCGCCCCTCTGGTAGTAGCACCAACAGGCGCCCGCATTACCATCGGAACCTTCACAGTTCCCCCAGACATGTAGGTCATTTTTGCAGCATTATTTGCCAACTGATCCATCATACAAAACAGAAAGTCGCCATATTGAACATCGGCTATCGGAATCATCCCTGTTATTGCTGCACCTACTGCAGCACCTGCAATCATAATTTCGGAAATGGGTGTGTCCAGAATGCGGTCGTGTCCAAATTCTTTGGATAACCCAAGTGTCACTGTAAAGGCTCCGCCGAACCCTCCTTCCACATCAATATCTTCCCCCAGGCAAAACACTCTTGAATCCCTTCTCATTTCTTCTGCTATTGCCTGTCTTAAAGCTTCTGCAATTGTCAATTTTGCCATAGTATTTATTCCGTTTAATAGTAAACGTGTGATAAAGCATCTTCCGGTTTTGGGGATGGACTTGATATCGCATATTCCACCGCTTCTTCAATTTGTTGAAGTACTCTTTTTTCAATCTCCTCTAACTCCTGTTCTGTAGAAATTTTTTTATCCAGAATATAATTTTTACAACGCACCAGCGGATCCTTGTCAAACCATTCCTTTTCTTCGTTCTTATCCCTGTAGGTACAGGCATCATTACGCGAATGGCCACATCTGCGATAAGTTTTTAGCTCCAGAAAAGTAGGCCCTTCCCCTTTCCTTGCCCTTTCGATAGCTTTTGTCGCAGCCTCATTGACTTTTAAAACGTCATTACCATCAACCACTTCCCCCGGCATTCCATAAGATACTGACCTTTCGGCCAAATCTTTTATCTTAATGACCTGGTTGATATGAGTGGATGCACCATACAAGTTATTCTCACATACAAAAATCACCGGTAGGTTCCAGATCGCTGCAGCATTCATAGATTCATGAACTGCGCCTTCATTACTCGCACCATCGCCAAAAAAACTAACGACCACATTATCAGTCTTCCGCATCTTACAGGAAAGGCCCACTCCGACAGCAATGGGCAAGCCTCCCCCAGTTATGGCGATAGCCGGAATAGCCCCAACCGAAATGTCACCGGTATGCATAGCACCACCTTTACCTTTGCAGCATCCAGTTGATTTGGCAAACATCTCGGCCATCATGGATTTGAGTGAAACCCCTTTTGCCAGACAATGTCCTGCCGGCCGATGGGTTGAGGTTATATAATCAGATCTGCGAAGATCGAACAACATCCCCACCGCACTTGCTTCCTGACCCTGCGACTGATGGATCGTCCCCGGCATAACTCCTTCCAGAAAAAGAAAATAAATTTTATCCTCATATTTCCTGAGCAAAAACATCTGCTCATACATGCTTATTATTTCATTGGCCCCTTTAATCATAGATCAAATATACCAAAATATCATATAACTTGTATATACATGTTATTTTTAATTGACAACTATAAATCTTGTCATGAATAGTGGCGAAATACAATTACTTACCAACACCAACTTTCAGAAATGGAAGTAGGAGGACGTTTCACTTCGCCCTTTATCCTTCACCAATTAAACATTGAACCAATAATTGTCCATTTTTTTGATTAACTGGGTTCCCTGTCTGCGATATTTTTACTTGTGGCAACACTCCGCTATTAGAGATAAAAGAAGTACTCAATGAGCCAATCGAATAAATATTTCAAGACAAGGTTGAACTGGTTAATCCTAAAACAGACAGCAGGCTTATTTTAGTTCACATTCAGTGAATACGAGTCGTTACATTAAACATTCTTAAAATACTTTTCCCAACAAGATATTCGTGTATATCTCTCAGTTCTTCCTTAAAGCGTCCCACAGTATTTCAACAGGTTGTAATGCCTGCTTACCAGTACCATCTTTTATCTGGTGCCTGCATGATGTGCCACCCGCAGCGATTATCACTTCTTTTTCTGCGGCACGTACGACTGGAAACAATACTAGGTTAGCTATTTTCATTGAAATATCATAATGTTCCTTTTCATAACCAAATGAACCCGCCATACCACAACATCCTGAAGGGATAATATCAACGGAATAATTTGCAGGTATTGAAAGCATTTTCTCCGTTGCTGATAACGACGATAATACCTTTTGATGACAATGACCATGAAGTTAAATAACTCTTTTCGAATCCGTAAACTGATCGCTCAAAATATTTTTATTAGCAATCTCCCCTGCAATGAATTCATCTATCGAAAGAGCATTCTCTGCTAAATATTTTGCCTTTCCCGACAATCCTTCCGGCACCAAATCAAGATACTCATCCCTGAAACTTAGAATGGCTGAAGGCTCTAAACCAATTAATGGAATACCTTCCTTCTTCATAACGGGCCATAGTAACTCTACATTTTTTATAGCAATCTTTTGAGCTTTATACAAAAGCCCCTTTGACAAATAAGTACGCCCACTCTCGGTATGGACGGGAATCTGTACATCATATCCCAATGAATCTAACAACAAGACTGCTTTTTTCCCAAGTTCCGTATCTGTGTAATTAGTAAACTCATCTGCAAAAAGAAATATTTTTTTCTTTTTGCTACCTACGGTATTATTTCTTGCCCATCGCTTAAACCAACAACGTAGTGTTTGCTTACTTAGCAATGGCAAAGGACGCTCCTGAGCAAAACCAAGCATTCTCTTTATAATGTTTGCGCTAAACCTCTTTTTTACAAAAAAATTATAAAGACCGGGAGCGAAGGAAGCCAACCCGTTGATCTGCGTATAATAGCAAATCATTTTGGTTCTGAAAGGAACACCATTAGCATTATAGTAATGTTGCAAAAATTCGGCCTTCATTTTTGACACATCAACTGCCGAGGGACATTCATTTTTACATCCTTTACAACTAAGGCAAAGATCCATTACCCCTGCAATTTCTTCATGGTCAAATGGATTGAGCTTCTCCGAACCAGTAAGAAACTGCCTCAATATATTTGCCCTGGCACGGGTGGAATCATGCTCTTGTCTTGTTGCCATATAACTTGGACACATGGTTCTTCCGCTCAGGTGTGTTTTCCTGCAATCCCCCGAACCGGAGCATTTTTCGGCAAGTCTTAAAATTCCGCCTTCCTTTGAAAAATTAAAAACAGTACTGACTGCCATGTCTGTTCTATCAATCCCATACCGAAGTTGTGTGTCCATAGCAGGAGTGTCCACGATCTTACCTTTGTTAAAAACATGTAGCGGATCAAAAATATTTTTAACACTTTTGAAGAGAAGATAGGTCTCCATTCCCATTAGTAAAGGAATAAATTCCCCTCTGAGGCGCCCATCACCGTGCTCTCCGCTCAGTGACCCGTTATATTATTTTACTATTTCTACTGTTTCAGCAAGGATCACTCTGAACAAATGAAGACCTTCTGGTTTCTTTAGGTTAATCATAGGTTCAATGTGTAATTGTCAGGCTCCCGCATGTGCATAATAAGAAGCCGTAAGTCCATACTTATTCAATAGCACCATTATATCATCTGCATAGTGCGGCAAGTCATCTATAGTTACTGCACAATCTTCAATCAGGTTTACAGGTTGTATATCACCAGGCATATTGCGTAATAGACCTAGTCCTGCTTTTCTTATCTCCCAGGCATATTGTATTTCCTCGTTGGTAAGAACAGGAAATGCATAACCTAAGCCCCTGTTTTCCAAATCAATTACCAATTTCTCTGCCTGTGATCGTGCGTCAGAAAACTCATCAGGAAAAAATTCGATCATCAGAATAGCTTCCGGGTCACCATCAATAAAAAAACGATGAGCGTTAAAAACCGGATGATCTTTTGTAAAGTCAAGTATCCGCTTATCAACCAATTCTGAGGCGTAAGGATTATGCTGCACTGCAATCACATTGGCATCAAGGCATTCTCTCAATGAGGTAAAGTGAGCGCATAGCAGCACATTATTTGCAGGCGGACAATCAATAAGCCCCAATTTCAATTCTGTAAAAAAACAAAGCGTCCCCTCAGAACCCGCCAATAATTTGCAAAGATTAATTGATTGGGGTATACCAGTAATAAAAATGGAATTCAGAAGAACATCTAATGCGTACCCAGTGTTTCTTCTTGCAACGGCTTTCTGAGGAAAGTTATTTTCAATTATTTTCCTGTTCTGTTCCTCGTTCAATAAGTTGAATATGCCTTCTAAAATATTGCTTTCTAAACTTTCATTGGATGCTATTTTATTGTTCATCTCATCTAAAGTCATATTGCCAAAAGTAGCTTCTGAACCATCGCTTAATAAAACGGTCGCTTCCAAAAGATGGTCTCTTGCACTACCCCATTAAATACTGTGCAACCCGCAAGAATTATTTCCAACCATTCCACCTATCATTGCCCGGTTAGCAGTAGAAGTCTCCGGACCATACATTAGTCCAAATTGCTTTAAGTACTTATTAAGATCGTCTCTCACTATTCCCGGTTGAACTTTTACCCATTTTTCAGCTATATTTATTTCGATTACCTTCTCCCAACCAACAGAAATATCTACTACAATACCATTGCCAACCACCTGTCCGGCCAATGAAGTCCCGGCTGCCCTTGGTATCAGCGAGCAATAATTTTCTCTTGCAAAATGGATCAACTTTCTTATATCCTCCTTAGTTGAGGGCAACGCAACAGCGATAGGCTTTTCCTGATAAACCGAAGCATCTGTAGAATAAAGAATCCTCATGGCATTATCCAATCCATGATCTTCAAAATAAAATACCCCTTCTAATTTATTTTTCAAATTCAAAAAAAGATTCTTCATACGGATGATTCTTTAAACTAAAGTTATCAGGAAATGTTCACAAAGAATAAATATCGGTCAAGTTCGCAAAAAAAGGGAAGACAAAAGAAATTGTCCTCCGGTTTGCTTGCTAAAGCTAAACTTTGATTTGTCTACTTGCCAGATCCGTTTGCAGATTTCAGTGGCCCACAGTGGCCCAGTCACTTCCCTGCAATAATTATTTTTTAATTATTACGAATGAGCCAATTTCCCGGCATTAAATCAAGAAGGCAACTGTTACTTAGCTCCACAGAGGCTCCTCGGTCTTAAAAACTATTAATATTTTTCCTCTGACGATACGACCTCACTATTACTCAATTTTATCATAATTGTTACGATTAATTTGCTTATCAAAATCTGCGATTGCCTTAATTGTTTTTATGACGGAATCGGGCGTAAGTGAAATACTGTCAATCCCTTTTTCAATCAGAAATTGAGCAAAATCAGGAAAGTCGGACGGTCCTTGCCCACAGATGCCTACTTTTACACCATTTTTCTTCGCTGCTTCAATTAGCTTTGAAATCATTTGTTTAACCGCAGGATTTCTCTCGTCGTACAAATGCGCCACTAATGAAGAATCACGGTCCAAGCCAAGGGTTAGTTGGGTTAAGTCATTTGATCCGATAGAAAATCCATCAATATGCTTTGCAAACTCGTCAGCCAAAATAATATTTGATGGGACTTCCGCCATCAGATAAAGCTGCAGATTATTTTTCCCACGTTCCAGTCCAAATTCCTTCATAACCTCTTTTACTTTTTTTAACTCTTCAACGGTGCGGCAAAAAGGAATCATGACAACTACGTTATCCAATCCCAATTGTTCACGAACTGTTTTTATAGCCTTACACTCTAAGCCAAAAGCGGCTTTGTATGCTGATGAATAGTATCGGGAAGCACCTCTCCACCCAATCATTGGGTTTTCTTCTTTAGGCTCAAAGTGATTTCCCCCAAGAAGATTATAATACTCATTAGTTTTAAAATCACTAAATCTTACAATAACTGGATTGGGATAAAAGGCGGCGCCTATTTTTGCAATCCCGTAGGATAGCTTCTTAATAAAAAAGTCCTCTTCATTTTCATATCCGAAAATCCGTTTTTCAATTTCCTTTGTTAATAAAGCATCATTCAATTCTCTATGATGCAACAAAGCAAGCGGATGAATCTGAATATAGTTATTAATGATAAACTCTTCTCTTGCCAACCCTACACCCTTATTGGGCAAATGAGAAAATTTAAAACACATGGACGGAGATGCTACATTCAGCATAACCGGTGTTTTAATTTCGGGCAAATCATTAAGGTCATACTCGGTGGTTATATAGTCAATAACACCTTCATATACTACTCCAGTCTCGCCTTCTGCACAACTAACAGTAATTTCATCACCTTCCTGTAATACTTCTGTAGCGTCCCCACATCCTACAATTGCCGGCACCCCTAGTTCCCTAGCTACAATTGCAGCATGGCAGGTCCGTCCACCTTTATTAGTTACTATGGCTGAAGCCTTTTTCATAATAGGTTCCCAATCAGGATCGGTCATATCGGTTACTAACACATCACCATCATTAAACTCATGTCCCTCAATCAGCCGTTTGTCCAATGAATACAATATATTCACTTTCCCTGCACCAATTCTGTCTCCTACCGCAATTCCTTTAAGCACTATTTTATTACTACCAGAACTATTGTCAATATTATACTCTGTTATTACTTTGTGATTTGTTTGAGAGTGGATGGTTTCTGGCCTTGCCTGAACTATAAACAGTTCTTTACTCAACCCATCAAACGCCCATTCTATGTCCATAGGAGTCCAGCGGCTTCTAATTTTCGTATAATAATCTTCAATTTTAATTACCCAATCTGTAAGTTCCAATATTGCAGAATCACTAAGGCAAAAGCGATGCTGTAAACTTTTTTCCGTTGGTATAACTTTAACTCTTTCATCAGGCTTATCACTATAGACCATCATTTTATCTTTAACACCTAATTTTTTTTCAATAATAGACTTGAACCCCTTCTGAAATGCAGGTTTGAAAACAATAAATTCATCAGGTAATATAGCACCCTGTACCACCAATTCGCCGAGCCCAAACGAGCCATTCATTACAACAACATCCTTAAAACCGCTTTCTGTATCTAAGCTAAATGCAACTCCCGAAGAACCAAGGTCACTTCTTACCATTTTCTGTATACAAATACTTAGTCCAACCAAAAAATGATCATAGCCGAACCCCTGTCTATAACTAATTGCCCGATCAGTAAAAAGTGAGGCAAAACAATTCCTGACTGCATCCATTAAAGATGCCGGTCCACGTACATTCAGAAAAGTTTCCTGTTGTCCTGCAAACGAAGCGTCAGGTAAATCTTCCGCGGTAGCAGAAGATCTAACAGCAACATCAGTATAATCCTGATTGTAATCACTAGAGAGTTTTTCGTATGCTTTTATTATTATATCGCTCATCTCTTTAGGGAAGCGACCATTGTTCAATAAGAGTCTTACCTGGTGGCCGCCCCGTCTTAGCGATTCAATATTGGAATAATCTATCGAACTAATAATATGTCTTACAATATCTTTAAGATTATTATGCTCCAGAAATTCATTATATGCAGCTACGGTTACTACAAATCCATTAGGGATATTAATTCCTAATGAAGTAAGATTTTGAATCATCTCGCCAAGAGACGCATTCTTCCCTCCTACAGTTTCAATATCATTGATTCCTACCTGACTTAATTCGAGAATATAATTATTTGTCATTCAATATTTTTTTACTCTTAATAAAAATCTTTTTACATCACACCTAACCGGAGGGAATATCAAAACTTGAGGACTAAATAGTTCTGTTACTAAAATTTCACCGGCGTTAATGGCACCTACCCGATATTACAGAATTGAATGACTCGCTTATTTCCTCTGATTTTCCACCCAGCTGGTGCATTACAAACTGACATATTCCAACCCCGTACAACATCATTACACCCCATATATACGCCTCTGTAATTGACGATTATTGTCCGCAACACTTCCCCAGAAAAAGAATACAAAGCCTATCATCAATTTCTTCGTGATCAAATAGCTTTACAATATTCCTATATTCTTTGTGTTTCTTTATCCAAAGGCTAAATATAGTGAAATATGAATTAACTTGTATATACATGTTGTATTTTTTCTACTTTTTCTTGACAAGTTGCTCCATTCCCGTAATTTGCAAAGTCCCTTTCAAAATTCTAAAAATAATAACTATGCAATTATCTAAAAACGCACTAGGCCAAATTGCCCAACAACATAGATTAGAAATACCGTCAGAGAAACTACTGGAATTGCCGGAAAAAGTGTTGCAATTCGGAACCGGTGTATTGCTGAGAGGCTTACCAGATTATTTTATTGACAAAGCCAACAAGCAAGGCATCTTCAACGGAAGAGTGGTAATTGTAAAATCGACCGATAGTGACAGCAGTGATTTTGACAAACAGGATGGCTTGTATACTATTTGCGTTCGTGGAGTAGAAAATGGAAAAACAGTTGAAGAAAATATCATCAATGCATCAGTAAGCAGGGTACTCAGTGCCAATACAGAATGGAAAAGAATTCTTGAATGTGCTCATAATCTGGAAATGAAAATTATTCTTTCCAATACAACTGAGGTGGGTATTCAGTTAACTGATGATAATGTTAAAGATGAACCACCAAGTTCATTCCCGGGAAAACTGCTGGCCTTCCTTTTAGAAAGATTCAAAGCGTTTAATGGCAGTGTAGAAAGCGGAATGGTGATTGTACCAACTGAACTGATATCTGACAACGGTTCGAAACTGGAAAGCATTGTACTGGAATTGGCTCACAGCAATGATTTGGATTTTAAATTTATTGAGTGGCTGGAAACGCATAATACCTTCTGTAACTCTTTAGTAGACCGGATTGTCCCTGGCAAACCCAACGCAACCGAATTAAAGAAAACAGAAGAAGCTTTAGGCTATACAGATGAGTTACTGACCAATAGCGAAGTATTCAGACTTTGGGCAATTGAAGGAAATGAAAAAACAAAAGAAGTATTATCATTCTATAAAGCAGATGATGCAGTCGTAATAACTCCGGATATTACTTTGTTTAAGGAATTAAAACTTCGACTTCTGAATGGTACGCATACATTTAATTGCGGCTTAGCATATTTAGCCGGATTCAATATTACAAGGGAAGCAGTTACCGATAAAATATTTTCAGTGTTTGCAAAGAACCTGATGCATCAAGAAATCGCTAATGCTATTCCTTTTGAGATTGAAACAAAAATGAAAACGGATTTTGCCAACAATGTTTTTGAACGTTTCTGCAATCCGTTTATAGATCATCAATGGATCAGCATTACGGTACAATACACTTCCAAGATGAAAATGAGAAATGTACCTTTAATTGAACGGCATTATGAGCTGAATGAAAACCCGCCGATGCATATGGCAACAGGATTTGCTGGATTCCTTTTGTTCATGAAAGCAACAAAGATGGAAAACGGAAAATTCTTCGGCGAAAAAAATGGAACAGCGTATGAAATAAAAGATGATGCAGCTGACTATTTTTACAATGCCTGGAAAAATAAACCTGCATCGGAAGTTGCAAAGGAAGTTATGCAGGATGAAAATATTTGGGGAACTGACTTAACTGCCTTCCCGGGATTATTAGCAGCCGTGCAAGAACAATTGCAGGATATGATGACCAACGGCGTATTGAACACAATTGCACAATTGGAAACAAATAAAGTAACGGCTTAAATGAAGCATAGAGTTTTAAAAGTACACCCAAAGGATAATGTAATTGTTGCATTGTCCAATCTTTCAAAAGACGAAACGATTTCTTTTGAAGGGAATGACTATCTTTTGCAGGAAGACATTCCGGCTAAGCATAAATTCTTCACAGATGATTTAGCAGCAGGAGGTGAAGTGACTATGTATGGTGTATTGGTTGGAAAAGCACAGATGCGGATAACAAAAGGTAGCCGCATGACAACGGAGAACATTAAACATGCAGCTGAAAAATATGCTTATCGTAAAACTGATTTTCATTGGCTGGCTCCTGATGTTTCTAAATTCAAAGGAAGAACATTCAATGGTTATCACCGTAGTGATGGAAGAGTGGGCACTGCCAACTACTGGCTTTTTATTCCTACTGTTTTTTGTGAGAACAGAAATCTTGATGTTATCCGTGAAGCAATGCATAATGAATTGGGTTATGCTGTCACTGATAAGTACAAACAATATACTCATGAGTTAATTGAGGCTTTTAAAAAAGGAGAAGATTTTTCATTGATGTCTTTAACTCCTTCTCCTTCGGGGAAGGTTGGGATGGGGATTCGTCCTTTTAAGAATGTAGATGGAATAAAATTTCTCAATCACCAAGGCGGTTGTGGTGGCATCAGGCAAGATGCAGCAGTGCTAAGTAAATTATTGGCAGCTTATGCCGATCATCCCAATGTGGGTGGCGTAACTGTGCTAAGTCTCGGTTGTCAAAATTTGCAAGTACAGGATTTTAAAGATGATCTGAAAAAACAAAATCCAAACTTTGATAAACCCATTTTCATTTTTGAACAACAACAATCACAAAGTGAAGAGCAGTTAATTACGGATTCAATAAAACAAACAATCGAAGGACTGATTGCAATAAATAAGTTAGAAAGAAAACCCACATCACTCGACAAATTATGCATTGGTGTAAAATGTGGCGGCAGTGATGGCTTCAGTGGAATTTCTGCTAATCCATCAGTTGGTTATTGTTCTGATCTGGTTGTAGCTTTAGGTGGCAAAATATTATTAGCTGAATTTCCGGAGTTATGCGGTGTTGAACAGGAATTGATTGATAGAACGGTGGAAGAGGCCGCTGCAAAAAAATTTATACAAATGATGGGGCGATACAATGAAATGGTAACCAATGCAGGTTCCAGTTTTTCTATGAATCCTTCTCCGGGAAATATAAAAGATGGCTTGATCACCGATGCGATAAAAAGTGCAGGCGCTGCAAAGAAAGGTGGCACTTCGCCTATCGTGGATGTATTGGATTATACAGAAATAGCAACAAAACCTGGGTTGAACCTGGTTTGTACTCCCGGTAATGATGTTGAAGCAACAACAGGTAAAGCAGCAAGTGGTGCTACATTAATATTATTTACTACAGGATTAGGAACACCAACCGGTAATCCTGTTTGTCCAACGATTAAAGTTTCGACCAACAGCAGCCTGACCAAAAGAATGAATGATATTATTGATATTGATTGCGGACCAGTGATTGAAGGTGATAAAACAATTGAACAAATGGGTGAAGCCATTTTGGAATACTGTATCAAAGCTGCCAGTGGAGAAGTGATTCCAAAAGCAGTGCAGTTAAATCAGGATGATTTTATTCCGTGGAAGAGAGGTGTGAGTTTGTAAAAACTTTCTCCAAAAGACGCCAGGGAGCAAAGAATTGCTTTGCGTCTTATATACTTTGCGTCTTTGCGATAAAAAATCTGAATAGAATTACCGAACGATGAAGTGAGATTTTCTTCTACTGGAAGAATTTAGACAAAAGGCGATGCTATGAAAAACAGAAGCTGGGTAAATAAATACTTAAAAAGGACTTTGTATGAAACAATTTCTCGACGAAAATTTCTTGCTGAGCAATGCAACAGCACAACGATTGTATCATGAGTATGCCAAAGACATGCCCATCATTGATTATCACAATCACCTGCAGCCAAATGAAATGGCAGAGAATAAATATTTTGAAAACATCGGCAAAGTATGGCTGAATGGCGATCATTATAAATGGAGAGCAATGCGTACCAACGGTGTGGAAGAAGCCAACATCAAAGGTGATAAAACAGATTGGGAAATGTTCCGTGAGCTTACAATAGTATGATAGCAATTTAACTTACTTCTAATTGAACAAATTTCTTGAAGTCTTGGTAATGAAAGAAAATTAAAAAATGCTTGAAAGAATTCTAATGCTTAAAATAAGTTACCTCAGCACGAGTTCTTTTAGGATTATTACACGACGAAACGAAGGCGTTTCACCAAATATTCGCCACTGCAGAATCGACTATTTAAAAAATTGATTTTCAACCCAAAAAGTTCATTGGAATCCTATTCTCTAATGACGGTCATTAGGGATTAATTGTCTGAAAGGCTTATTGGCATTGATTTTTATTTGCATACTGGTTTGTTAAAAAATACGATTTTAGCA